>Ga0181560_10001227_pt1 | contig 23894 bp, 20 predicted proteins | sample 011ome_20_FD_133751 | JGI IMG/M metagenome (GOLD analysis project Ga0181560, IMG submission 133751) | Coastal salt marsh microbial communities from the Groves Creek Marsh, Skidaway Island, Georgia - 011509CT metaG (megahit assembly) | ecosystem: Environmental > Aquatic > Marine > Intertidal...
CGCTGCGTGATCATCTCCTTTAACTGGTTCTTAAATTTGCCCTGGTGAGGGGGTAGACATCGCTTTCTGGTCTCGTTAGAAATGTCAGAAAACCCTCGACGACGAACTCGCTCTTGCTCGCTAGAGAGCCAGTTGCTGTTCAATCCCTGCCAGGCGCTCTTGCAGCGCTAATGATGCCACAATGGCTTCAGCATAGTCGGACTCTAATTGAGATTTTAGCGCTCTCGCTTCCGCCAAGCTGTCGGCTCGGACTAACCAGATAAGTTGAAAGAGCGCCGCATTAACGTCGGCCCGCAAGCGTTCGGAGCGCCCAGCAAACTCTGCAGCCACGGCAAACTGACCTGCTCCCGCACTCAACAATGCACGCTGCATCAAGAGATCGGGCCAGCTCTCTCCGAAACCGCTGTTTTCGAGCAAGGTGTCTATCAATGCCAAGATCGGCTCTCCTGGCAAATTCGTGCATAGGCCGCTGTTGAGCGCAGGCACCAGCTGGTTCAGCAGATTCACCACTGAGTAGTCATGAAGTGACTCACTGGCCTGAGTTTGCAGCTGTTGCGGGGATGGTAATTCGATGTCGGGTAACAGGCATCTGAACTCCAACCAGCGTATATAGTCAGCGATGCGTATGCGCCCGTCCGTCAAAAACTCCCTATGTTTTTCATAGGCAAGCCGCGGCTGCCCCCCATTAGCCAGTGCCTGGACATAATTACTCTGGGCGCGATATGAGTCAGGGCGATATGTTATGGCAGAGGTGGCATGGTCCAGGGAATCACCCCAGCTAATGCTGAGCTGGGTCGTCACCAGTAGGGTCCAGGCCAGCATGAGCCCTGCCGTTCCCAGCGCAAATTTTCGCACGGCGGCCCGCTGGCGTGAGATTAGCTGATCAAGAAACGCGACCAGAGCAAACACCACAGCAAACAGCGGCAAGTAGTTGCGGTGCTCAAAATAGATCTCCAGCGGAATCAGGGTGGACTCCATGGAGTGACCAGCCAAAAACCAGAACACGGCAAATGCGAGTAACGGAAAGCGCGAGCGATAGCGCACTGACACTGCGACAGCGCCAAGCAAGGCCAGCAATGAAACTAGCACCACCGGGTCCAGCAAACTGCTGTAGATAGGAAAGTCATCATGAAATATCCCGTAGGCGCCCGGTCGCGGAAGCAGCATCGAGCCGAGGTAACTCAACAACACCGGACCTTCAGTCAGCGCGCGTTCACCGAGCGAAAATGCGCGCAGTGCATAGCCCTCAAACGTGCTGGGCAGGTAAATCAAAAACGCCGTGACGCCGATCGCAAGCGGCGCAAAAACACCCCAGGTCGCCATTTTTTTCGCGCGACTGTCCAACTGCTGGTTTTGCTGGAGAAACAGCTCAACGACAGCAAGATAGGCGTAAATTAACACGCCGTTTTCCTTACTCAGCAAGCCAAACACGGCGCCCAGCAAGGGTGCCCCAAGCATGAACGCAGTGCCTGGTAGATTGCGCCCCGCCAGCAGCCACTGCCTGCCCAACAAATAGCCCAATATACCAAGCAGCACGAAACTGCCCGCCAATAGCGTCATGCGCTGCACAACATAAAGCACGCTGGAAACCTGCATTGGGTGGGCCATCCATAGCAGCACCACCAGCACCAGCGCCACATTTCCAATCCGCATATGCTCGCTCTGTCTGCGCAGCAGTACGCAAACCGCGGCCAATAAAAAACCATTGCCGATGTGAATCAGCACATTGACCAGTTTGAATTGAAATGGATCAGGCCAGGCACCATGCTGCAGCAAAAAACTCAGCATGGAGAGCGGTCGACCAAACAGCCCGGCAAACCCGGTTCCGCTCAGTTCCAGCAACTCAGACACGCCTGGATTGGCAGGAACCTGGTTGAGTACAGCCAGGTTGGGATAATCGTCCAGCAGAAACCCACCAGTGAGACCCGGCGTGAAAACCAGTAGGGTCAGGCCTGCTGACAAGAAAACGAATACTGTGGTGAGCGGTCTGGAAATAGCGCTTATTCTCTTTACGGTGAACACTCAGTGTATACTGTTTTTGGATTATCCATGTGATGAATCAACCAGAATTGCAAGACGACTACCCCGGGACACTGACCACAACATCGGGCTTACAATAATAGAAATCGGCAACAGGCAATGAACGACAACTTACTCTTCAAGCAACTCTATGATCAGACATCCGGCACCTATACCTACCTGCTGGCAGACAAGGTATCGGGACAAGCCGTACTAATTGATTCTGTATTCGAGCAGCACAATCGAGACTACTCTCTGATTCAGGAGTTGGAGCTGTCCCTCATCGCCTGTTTGGAAACCCATTGCCATGCCGATCATGTAACCGGCGCCTGGTTACTTAAACACCGAACCAACTGCCAGATAGCTGCTTCCACCGATTCCGGCATAGACCCGCTGGATAAAAGCGTGAGCCAGGGCGATGAAATCAGTTTCGGCAGCTTTGCCCTTAAAGTCATCGCCACTCCGGGTCACACCGACGGCTGCGTCAGCTATTTGCTCAATGACCAATCCATGGTTTTCACCGGCGACACGCTGCTGATCCGTGGCTGCGGCAGAACAGATTTTCAACAGGGTTCTGCCAACAAGTTGTATCACTCCATCAAGGAGCTCCTGTTTGCCCTGCCCGATGACTGCATTGTGTTTCCTGCTCATGACTACGCCGGCAGAACTTCAAGCACCATTGGCGAGGAGAAACGCCACAACCCCCGCATTGGCGGTCAAGCCAACGAAACAGATTTCGTCGGATTTATGGAGAACATGAACCTGCCCCACCCCAAACAGCTGGATATTGCGGTGCCAGCTAATTTGAAGGCCGGCAAACCAGACGACGACGAACTCCCTCGTACGCCGCGCTGGGCACCGGTCACAACGACTTATAGCGGCGTATTGGAAGTCGCGCCAGAGTGGGTGGCCGCCAATCTCGATGGGGTGCATGTGCTGGACGTGCGGACCCAGGCAGAAATAGACGAAGAAAGCGCCCAGATAGAGGGTGCCCAGCATATTCCCATTGATAAGCTAGGGGCCCGACTTGATGAGGTGCCCACCGGAAAGCCAGTGATGACCATTTGTCGAAGCGGGAAACGTTCTGTGCTTGCTTTCAACCTGCTGCGCCAGACAGGGCGCGACGAGGTCGCCAATATTAATGGCGGTTTCCTGCGCTGGTATGGGGAGGGGCTACCCACAAGTTAAGCCCAAGCAAGCTTTGCTGAGGCCCGCTTCTCGCGTATGGTGTCGAGGAAACAGGCTTCTCTGAAGCTCGCTACAGCGGTGATCCGGCACCGGCACAGTGCTACATTTTTAAGTCTAACAGGGGTATAACCATGAAGATCCTGATCCGCGCACTTATCGTGCTTGTCTGCCTGACCCTGATCCCCATTACGGCGGTTGCAACCGCCGCCATCAAGCAGCGCTTCGCCGATGGACCGAATCGCGTTTTCTCCGGAGGCCCGCTGGTCAGCGGTACCTTGCACGCCGGCCCCGAGCCCGACTGGCGTTTCGTGAATTCGATTCCAACCATCGAGATGCAGTTAGAGGAACCTTCGACTTCACGTCGTATCTGGACGGTTGAACACGCGCGCAAACTCTACGTGTGGTCCGGCTATATGAACTCCACAGTGGGGCGCCTCTGGAAACAGTGGCCGATTCAAGCCCAGGAGAATGGTAACGCCGTGTTTAGAATAGACGGCAAACGCTATGAGCGCTTCCTGCAGCGCATCGACAGCGGTGAAGCGTTGGACGGCATCGCCACGGCAATCACCGCCAAATACCCCTCTCAGACCACCCGCGCCACCATAGAGAGTGGCAATGTTTGGTTGTTTGAGGCGAGACCCCGCTAAGCAAGGCCCTTAAGCACTAAAGCGAATATCCTATGAAGACTTTCTATTTATGTATCGCCGGCGCCATTGTTGTCACAGTGTTCGCCGTACTGTTTGTACCGGGCGTGGATGATTTCGTTGAACAAACGTTTCAGCGATATCTGGGTCGAGCGGCGCGCTAACAGCGCAATCTCTTTGCAAGCTGATCCCCGGCTACTGCTTAATCAAAGCGGTAGCCCCAACCTGCGAGCAGCGCTTGCTGTTCCGGCTGTTGCACAAACGCCATAAACTGCTGACAGGGCTGGCAATCCCGTGCGCGAGTCAGCAGTACCGCATCCTGCCTGATGGGCGCATGCAAATTAGCAGGCACTTCCCAACCCGAGCCTTTGCGCACACGGCCATCTCTAACTACTTGGGACTTTGCCACGAAGCCCAATGTCGCGTTGCCTGAATCCACAAACTGATAGGCCTGCGCAATGTTCTCGCCCAGCACCAGTCTGCCCGCCACGGCTTCCGACAGCGCGAGACTCTCAATCGCCTCCAGCGCCGCAGCCCCATAGGGTGCGACACGCGGATTGGCAATGGCGATTCGCAGCTCGGGGTCCTGGCTAAGAGCCGAGGGGTCAGGAACCACAGCTTTGTCATCGGCATTCCACAACACCAGCGCGCCGGTGGCATAGGTGAAACTAGTTCCAGGCACCGCCAGGCCGGACGCAAGCAGTCGTTCAGGCTTGTCCTGATCGGCAGAGAAAAAGATTTGAAACGGCGCGCCATTGCTGATCTGGGCAAACAGGCGGCCAGAAGAACCATAGGCGACTTCGACCTCGTGATCAGTCTGGCCTTCAAATCGCGACACCAGTTGGGCCATAGGTGCGGAAAAATTGGAAGCGGAGGCAACCAGCAGTTCATCTGCGGTCGCTGACAATGGCCACAGATAAGCGGCGAGCAATGACAATCCGAGTCGATTCATAGTTCTTGGCAATACTTCTCTCGCAATCGAGCGCTATATATTGAATTATATAGCGCTTCCTGGCAATAAATCGGCCTGTAGTCGAGTCTACCGGATTTGCTAGAATGCTTAGGAAGAACTCGGCCGATGCGTACCCATCCAATAGCCCCGTACAAAAATAAAGAGCCCGCGCGCAATCTCAGCCCCATTCTTTCCACGCCACAGGCATTCTAATAATAACCAGCAGAACTTCGTCATGAATTTACTTCGCAACTGCCTCACCTTTCTTGTCAGCATCACTGCGCTCGTTGCTTCAATTAACTTCGTCCAGGCCCAGGACAGACCACCCAATTTTATTGTCATCATGGCAGATGATCTTGGTTACGGAGATCTCGGCGTGTACGGCTCGACCCTGATCAACACGCCCAACCTCGATCGCCTGGCACTCAATGGCGCCCGCCTGGATAGTTTCTATTCCAGCGCCAATGTCTGCACTGCAGCGCGCGGCGGTCTGCTCACCGGGCGCTACCCCATTCGCCTCGACCTGGTAGCGGATGTTGCGCGCCCCACTAACGAGATTCACCTCGCATTTGAAGAAACGACTATCGCCGAGGCGCTGCAGCCATTGGGATATCGCAGCGCCCTGTTTGGCAAGTGGCATCTTGGCAGCCGCCTGGAATGGTCCCCCATGGACCAGGGCTTTGATGAATTTTTCGGGGTTTTACACAGCAATGACATGACACCGTTGGAGCTTTATCGCGGCGAGCAGATGATCGAAGACCCGGTGGACCAGACCACACTCACCGAGCGCTATACCCGCGAGGCCGTTCGCTTTATCGAAGAAAACAACGACAATCCCTTCTTCCTCTATATCCCTCACTCCTTTCCCCACGTCCCGCTATTCGTTTCGCCACGTTTCGATGGGCAATCCGATGCCGGGCTCTACGGCGATGTGGTAGAAACCATTGACTGGAGCACGGGTGAGATCATCGACACGCTGGAGCGCGAAGGCTTGCTGGAAAATACCCTGGTGATGTTCACCTCAGACAACGGGCCCTGGTTTGAGGGCAGCGCAGGCATCTATCGCGACCGCAAAGGCAGTTCCTGGGAAGGCGGCCAGCGCGTCCCGTTCATCGCCTCATGGCCCGGCACTATCCCTGCAGGCACCATATCCGATGAACCGGCAATGAATATCGATTTGATGCCTACGCTGATGGAACTTGCCGGCGGCCATCCTCCTAATGATCGAACTATCGATGGCAAAAACATGATGCCACTGCTGACAGGCACCGGCAGCTCGCCTCATGATGCCTTGTTCTTGTTTAACAACGATCGCATCGTAGGCGTTCGCAGCGGACGCTGGAAGCTGGTGGTAGAGACCCGCTATCGTGCGACACAAAACAGTTTCGAACATTCAAGCTATTATGGACCGGATGGTTTGCTATTTGACCTGCAAACAGATCCCAGCGAAACCTACAGCTATACCAGGGAGCACCCTGAGATTGTAGAGCGACTCAAGGGGTATCTGCTCGAGGCTCGCGAGGAACTGGATGCCGCGGCTTTGCCGCAGATGTGGAATCGGCTGTAAGTTTTATCCAAAACCGACCGTAGTTTGACCCTAATTTAAGCTGAAGCGCAATTCTCAACATAGCAACTGACCGCGGCGGAGAAGGATTCTCGCCGGCTAGAACTTTGTTGCCCGCTCGATCAGGCAGAAGAGCTACTGAGCTACTGAGCTATTGCGCTTTGGCTTAGTAAGCCCGTCAATATGATGAGCGCAATGAAATTACGAAAATTACTCTTCAAAACTTTTTTATTTATCTTTCTCAACAACGAATAGTCGCAGTGAACTTATCTTTGTGATTTCGATGTGACTACCTCAGCATTCTTTTCATTGACTGCCATGCCAGAGTAGCCTGCAAGCAATTGAGATCGAGAGAAGCAGCGAGCTCGTTGAAAATATTTACCATTGCTCCAACGGATTGCCTGATTTTCTATTCGAATCCCCACAGCATCTGAAGCCAACCAATTTTTTTGCTATACAAAATTCTTTACCGCAGCAATCGCAATTCCAAAAATTCGAAATAATCTCTCATTCATTTGTTTCATTCTTGGTTTCGTCTTTAAACGCAAAAACAACAAGCGCTGCAGTGAGCAAGGCGATTGTTGCCAGGGTAAACCACATGCCGGCAAAGTTAGTCACCACACCCGCCTCTCCAAACACATTGCCGAGAATGCCCAGGGTGGGCCCGGCAATCATCGGCCCTACACCAAGAATAATGATGCCGAAAACGGTCTGGGCTGAATTGCGAATATCGGCGTCAGCGATACGATCCACATACATAAAGGCAGACGCAAAAAAACAGGCGTAACACAGGCCATGAAGGATTTGGCTAAACACCCCAATCATGAGTGGTGTCGTCCAGACAAACTGCCCTGCTGCATCCACCGATGGCCCAGACGCGTCCTGCAGGCTTATCAGTCCCCAAATTGCGTAACGCGCAAAATAGGCAAGCGCACCTAAGGTGATTGTCCATTTAAAGCCTAGGCGCAACAGCAAGCCACCGAGGACGGCGAGAAAGCCAATTTCAGCGAACTGACCTACGGTCATTGCCGGCGCAATATAGGTAACCAACATGCCCAGCTGGTTTTCAAAAAACGGGCCGGTCTGCATGAAATAAATTTGATGGATTACTGCAATTGGCAAGCTGGCGGCCACGAGCACAGCAAATGATCTATGTGAAAACAGTCCGAAGGCTTTCTTGAAGGCGAGCTTCTCCACACTATCCTTCTTGGGTGGAGTATGGGGCAACAGAAAACAAAAACCTGCGTAGAGATAGGCAATGCACCCTGACACTTTCAAGGTATCCGCCAGTCTTGCGGTGGCATCGGGCACTTCGGTGCCCACAAAAAACGGCGGCAAAATCTGAAACTCCAGATTGCTCTGCAGCCAGATCATGGGAAACAACCAGCTCGCAGCTATCCAGCCAATGGTTCCCCAAACGCGAACCCTTGGAAACTCCTTCTCTGAGTTTTGCAAATGGGCGAAGGCCATGGAGTTGGTCAGGGAAAGCGTTGGCATGTAGAGCACGCTATAAAGCGTCGCCAGCAGCAGCCAAGCCGTGAATGATTCTTGAAAAGCCAAGGTAATCTTTACGGTACCGCCGAGTACCAACAACACGGCAAGGAATTTCTCCGTGGAGAAATAGCGATCGGCAAACTGTCCCGCAATGAACGGCGCGCTAACCGCACCGATCGAGCCCGCCACACCGATAATCAGGCCGACCTGGCCCGAAGTGAATCCCAGCCCCCCATTCGAGACTGGTGATTGCAGATAGGTAGCAAGCACCGGCAGCCAGATGCCCCACACAGCGTACTGGAGAAACATCATCAGACTGAGGCGACTCTTAATGAAATCCAAGGGCTTGACTCTCCATCGTTATTTAAGGCGGCGGTAAGCGCACTTCGGCAGACCGAAGCCCAACCGAAATTAGTCGAACAAGGGGTCGATTGCAACCGAATTGGGTTTATACTCTTCGTACACCGACCTGAGTAACTTCAGGGAAGATATAAAAGGATAATTATCAGCATGAGAACCATCAAAGGCCCAGCGATTTTCCTGGCACAATTTGTTGGAGAAGAGGCCCCATTTAATTCACTGGAGAGCATATCCAGCTGGGCAGCAGACCTCGGTTTTAAAGGCATCCAGATCCCTAGCTGGGAGTCCAGCCTGTTTGACCTGAACCTGGCTGCCGAGAGTCAGGGCTACTGCGATGACCTACGCGGCATGTTGGCGGATCGCGATATCGAAATCACCGAACTCTCAACCCACCTGCAGGGGCAGCTTGTCGCGGTGCACCCAGCCTATGACGAGATGTTCGATGGATTCGCGGCACCCGAAGTGCAGGGTAATCCCAAGGCGCGACAGGCCTGGGCGGTAGAACAACTGCTGCTTGCCGCAAAAGCCTCCAAGAACCTTGGCTTGACGGCTCACGCCAGTTTTCCTGGCGCCCTCGCCTGGCCCTACTTCTATCCCTGGCCACAGCGCCCTGCAGGTCTGGTAGAAGCCGCTTTTGATGAATTGGCCAAGCGCTGGCTGCCTATTCTGAATGCCTTCGATGACGCCGGTGTGGATATAGGATTTGAGATTCACCCCGGTGAAGATTTACATGATGGCGTAACTTTCGAAATGTTTCTGGAGCGAGTGCACAATCACCCCCGCTGCAACATCCTGTTTGACCCTAGCCACTTGATTCTGCAGCAGCTGGATTACCTTGGCTTCATGGATGCTTACAAGGATCGCATCAAGCTGGCCCACATCAAGGATGCAGAATTTAATCCCACTGCAAGGCAAGGGGTCTATGGCGGTTACCAGTCCTGGGTCGACCGCGCCGGACGCTTTCGCTCTCTGGGCGATGGCCAGGTGGATTTCAAAAGCATCTTTTCCAAACTTGCGGCCAACGACTTCGATGGTTGGGCCGTGCTGGAATGGGAGTGCTGCCTCAAACATCCCGAGCAAGGTGCACGGGAAGGCGCGGTGTTTATCCGCGATCACATCATCCAGGTAACCGACAAAGCGTTTGATGATTTCGCCGATGCCGGGACTGATGACGCCAGCAATCGCCGTATTCTGGGACTGTCATGAAAATCAGACTAGGTATGGTGGGTGGCGGAATAGGCGCTTTTATCGGCGATGTGCATCGCATGGCCGCGCGCCTGGACGATCGTTATGAACTGGTGGCAGGTGCCTTCAGTGGCGATCCGGCCAGAACCAAAGAATCCGCCGCTGAATTCGGAGTCGCCGAAGATCGTGCATACGAAGACTTTACCACCATGGCGCGAGAAGAGCGCGCTCGGGCCGACGGCATCGAAGCCGTTGCCATTGTGACGCCAAACCATCTCCATCATGCACCGGCCAGGGCCTTTCTGGACGCGGGCATCCATGTGATATGTGACAAACCCCTCACCGCCAGTTTGGAGGATGCACGCGAGCTTCAAGCCCTGGTCAAAGAGTCGGATCTGCTGTTCGCCGTCACTTACAACTACAGTGGTTACCCTATGGTGAGACAGGCCCGGGAAATGATTGGGGATGGGGCGCTGGGCGATATCAGAGTGGTGCAGGTTGAATATCCACAGGACTGGTTGAGTACCGACCTGGAAACCAGCGGGCAGAAGCAAGCGGCCTGGCGCACCGACCCCAAACAAGCGGGATCCGGCGGTTCGATTGGAGATATCGGTACCCACGCCTTCCACCTGACAGAATTTGTCACCGGTCTTGAAGTCACCAGTCTGCTGGCGGATCTGCACGCCTTCGTCCCAGGCAGACAACTCGATGACAATGCCCAGATGCTGCTGCGTTTCAGTAATGGCGCGCGGGGCTCACTCTGGGCTAGCCAGGTGGCAGTCGGTCATGAGAATGGCTTACGCATCCGGGTCTACGGCGAACAGGCTAGCCTGGAATGGTTTCAAGAGCAGCCCAATCAACTCAGATATTCGGTGTTGGGAGAAACACCCCGAGTCATCACCCGCGGGTGCAGCGCCGCAGGCGATTGTGCCAACGCGGTAACCCGTATTCCCGGCGGGCACCCGGAGGGCTTCCTGGAGGCATTCGCTAACCTGTATCGGGACTTCGCTGATCAAATTCAGGCTCGCAAGAATCAGCAAGCAACTCCCGACAACGCAAACCTGATGCCCTCGGTGACGGATGGACTGAAAGGCGTGGAGTTTGTCGAGAAAGCAGTCGCTTCCTCGGCAAATGGTGGCATATGGCAAAGCCTGGAATCTTTGCCCTAAACCCTAGCCTAAGACCCAGCCGTAAACCCTGAGCTTTCGCCCCGGCACGGGCTGTCAGAAAGGCTTTGTCATACCACCAAATTACGTTAGTCTCTTGGCTTCAAATGAGAGAGACAAAGCCATGAGGAAAACCGATAAATCCCTGAGTCGTCGCCAGTTCTTAGGCAACGGTCTGGTGCTGGCCGCTGGCAGCCTGCTGCCGCCGCTGAGCTTAGCCCAAGCACGTCGCGTCGAGCGTGTGGGGCTTCAGCTTTACACCCTCCGAAACGAATTGTCGCAGGATTTTGAAGGCACACTGGCCAAAGTCGCAGAGCTTGGTTATCGAGAGATGGAATTTGCCGGCTATTTCAATCGAAGTGCCAGGGAAATAAGGCAAGTACTGGATGATAATGGCATGACCAGTCCCGCTGCCCACATCCAGCTGGCAGCAATACGAGCCGATTTACAGAAAGAAATCGATTTTGCCGCAGAGTTGGGGCAGCGATTCATCGTAGTGCCAATTGTTGCGAACGACGAACGCAGCCTTGACGATTTCAAACGCCACGCGGAAACCCTTAACCGTGCGGGAGAAGCCTGTCGAGCCGCCGGCCTGAAGATGGGATATCACAACCATAGCTTTGAATTTGAACGCACTGGCAATCAGGTGCATTACGATGTGCTGTTGAATGAAACGGAAGCCGAGCTGGTTGATTTCGAGCTTGACCTGTTCTGGATAACCAATGCCGAGGTAGATCCGCTTCCGTATTTTTCCAATCACCCGGGCCGCTTCAGCATGCTGCACGTGAAAGATATGGATAATTTGGGACGCATGGCACCAGTAGGTCATGGCACTATCAATTTTGCCGAAATTTTTACAAAGACTAACACTGCTGGATTCAAACATTACTTCGTTGAGCATGACAATCCCGGCAACGGGATCGCGTCAATTGCCAGCAGTATTTACACAGTTCGCAACCTGCGGTTCTAAACCACGGCCGCAGTCAGGAGGCAGTCATAAGCCTGCCAGGAGAGAACATCATGAAAACACGCAGAGAGTTCCTGCAGGGCCTTATTGTCTCCGTAGGCGGTGCGACTGCACTGAACGCTTGTAGTGGCGCCGCAACAATTGCCGCCACGGCACCGGGACAACGCGGTCGCTTTTACACCGGCAACGAGATGGCGCTGGTAAGCCGCATAAGTGACCTGATTATTCCACGCACCGAGACACCCGGCGCGCTGGACGCCAATGTGCCGGGTTACCTTGATGGCCTGATGACGGATTGGGCCAGCGATGAAACCCGCAGCAACCACCGTGAAGCACTGCAGCTCATTGCAGCGCGCCTGGATGCAGCCAGCGGCGACTTCTTGAGCGCCAATGAAGACACTTCTATCCGCGTGCTCTCGGAGCTGGACAGTATCGCTTTTTCCGGCGGCAGTGGTCTCGGTGGATACCGCTCCTTGAAGGGTTATATTACCCAGGCCTACTTCGCTACCGAAGAAGGCGCCATGGAAGAACTCAAATGGGTAGCAGTACCCGGTCGCTGGGATCCCAGCGTTGACATCACGGCTGGGGACTAAGGAGAGAAAATATGACAGATTTTGATGCAATCGTAGTCGGCTCAGGCATGAGCGGCGGCATGTCCGCAAAAGAACTCACCGAACGCGGCCTGAAAGTTTTGGTGTTGGAACGTGGCCCCGAGATCGTTCCCGAACGTGATTACACAGATCAGTTGGCCCCCTGGCAGAGCCCTAACCTGGACAACGTACCCCAGGATGAAATTAGGCAGCATTATCCGAAGCAGTACGGTGGGGTCGCCTATGCCATCAAGGAGTCCACCAAGCACTTCTGGGTGAAAGATGATGAGCATCCCTATGAGGAAGCGGAGGGCACCAACTACGACTGGCTCCGGGGCTATCATACTGCGGGTCGTTCGATCATGTGGAGTCGCCAGACCTACCGCATGGGACCCCAGGACTTTACCGCGAACAAGGAAGAAGGTGTTGGCGTTGACTGGCCGGTGCGCTACGAGGAAATCGTGCCCTGGTATGAAAAAGTGGAAACATTTATTGGCATTGCGGGCAGCGAAGAAGGTCTGAGCCAGCTACCAGACAGCGTGTTCCAGCCCGCCTTTGAGCTGACGGATGCCGAGAAGTCCTTCAAACAAAAGATCGAAACCACATTCAATGGTCGCAACGTGATTCCGGCACGCATCGCTCACCTCACGGATGCCACGGAAGAGCAGCGCTCTCTGGGCAGAAGCAACTGCCAGTCCCGCAACCGTTGTCACCACGGCTGCACCTTCAAGGCCTATTTCTCATCTTTGAATGCGACCCTGCCGGCCGCCGAACGCACCGGTAATCTCACCATCATCCACAATGCTATTGTGAAAGGTCTGGACTATGACCCCGCAAGCAATCGCGTCAGCGGGGTGCAGGTGATTGATGCGGAGACCAATGAACGCCGTACCTATACCTCAAAGGTGGTCTTTCTTAATGCCTCGGCAATTGCCTCTGCCATTATCTTGCTGCAATCAAAATCCGAAGCCTTCCCAACCGGCCTGGCTAATCGCTCAGACCAGGTCGGGCGCAACCTGATGGATCACGTAAGCGGCGCCGGTGTAGCAGGCATCATGACCGGCTTCGATGACAAGACTGTATTTGGACGTCGTCCAAGCGGCGGCATCTATATTCCGCGCTACGCCAACGTAACCGAAAACGATAAGCCCTATAAACGTGGCTTCGGTTTTCAGGGCGGCGCGCGTCCGCTGGGCAATGCCGGCGGCCAGATTGCGGGTATTGGCCGTGACTTCAAGGAAGCCCACAAGCGCCCAGGTCCCTGGCGCTTCAGCGTATTAGCCTTTGGAGAACAGCTGCCCAATCCTGACAATCGCGTTACTCTGCACGCTTCACGCAGGGACCGCTGGGGCAACCCGGTGCCGATATTTAATGTGACCTATGGTGAGAATGAACGCATCATGCAGCGAGAGGCAGTAAAAGACGCTAAGGCCATGATGGAGGCGGCAGGCTGCATTAACATCACTTCCAATGACGCCGATCTTTCTAAACCGGGAAATCGCATTCATGAAATGGGCTCAGCGCGCATGGGTCGTGATCCGGCAACGTCCGTGCTTAACGGCTGGTGTCAGGCACACGATGTGCCCAATCTGTTTATTACTGACGGCGCATTCATGACTTCATCGGCCTGTCAGAACCCTTCATTGTCTTATATGGCTTTCAGCGCCAGGGCAGCGAATTATGCGGCCGACTTAATCGCTGAGGGGGCACTCTGAGAAAAAAAGACAGAAGAAAAGGGGTCAGAGTAAAAATACAGTACTGAATTTTTACTCTGACCCCTTTTTGCTTTTTCGGTTATGAAAATCTAATCAAGGCTCGAGCGGCAGAACTTCCAGCTTTCTAATCTCCAGAGGATGGCTCTCCGCCTGCACGGAAATATAACCACCAGTCACGTCAATAGCCGAACCCGCAGCAAGCAATCGCTGGGCGTCCGGGTCTTCGGGATCGAGCTGCACACCGGAATACTCAAAGACGGTTTCGCCGTTGACGACATGTCGAATCCTGTCACTGCCCCGTACTTCCAGTTCCATGGTGACCCATTGATCGCCGTGATAGGTCTGGGAAGTTGAATTGGTGCAGTGCACCGTGATGAGTTTGCCATCCATCATATAGTGCGTGCCCGGAGAGCAGACATTGGCAGTCTGGCGCTCGTCTTCGCCATTGCCACCCAGCATCTGCGCTTCGATGGAGGCCGGAAATTCCTGATCTATGGTCATGGACTCGGGAGACTGGCTGTGAAACATGATGCCGTTGTTGCGATAGGCCCAGCCCGGGCCGTTAGTGACCTGATCTCCCACGAAGCGATATTCGACCCGCAACAGGTAATGGGTGAACGGTTCGCGATAAAAGATATGTCCGAACTCGCTGTTGAAGTCATCCCAGTTCTCATAGGAAACCTTGAACAGGCCGTCTTCCACTCGAAATGTATCAAGGTAGTTTTCGCCCAGGGGAAAACCAGTAAACTTCGGCACCCAATCATCAAGGTCTTCACCGTTAAACAGCTGAATCCAATCTTCTTGCTGATTCGACTGTGCAATAGCCACGCTGCTTAACAGTAAGCACCAAACAGTCATTCCAATTCTCTTCATTGCTTACAGCTCTCTAACCCAGATATTGCGAAAAGACACGACCTGGCCATGATCCTGCAGTGTGAGCGGCATCTTGCCACTACAGTCCTGCTCTCGCTCCTGTGCGTAGGGAACGCAGCGGGCGCCATATTCTGGCATTGGTGTATAGGTTGCGCCTTGCAACTCAACATTGTTCTGCACCACGACTCCATTGTGAATTACAGTCACATAGGCTGGCGACCGCAACTCACCATTGCTGCCAAACACTGGTGCCTTGAAGATGATGTCATAGTTTTGCCATTCTCCCGGGGGTTTGGCTGCATTTACAAGAGGCGGGTGTTGCAGATAGATGGACCCAGCCTGACCGTTGACATAAGTAGGGTTCTCCCAGCTATCGAGGATCTGCACCTCGTAGATCGACTGTAGGAAAATACCGCTATTGCCTCGGCTCTGGCCCTCTCCCTCGATAACAGCCGTGGGACGCCATTCCAAATGCAGCTGGATATCGCCAAAAGCTTGTTTGGTCTTGATGGTTCGCGAGCCCGGCGTGACGGTGACCACTCCATCCTCGATGCGCCAGCTTGCAGGCTCTTCCGAAACTGCGGTTACCCAAGCATCAAGATTGCTGCCATCAAACAGAACAATGGCATCGGAAGGCGCGGTGCGCATACCCGCGCCATCAATCTTGGCTGGCTCTGGGCCCTGCTGACGCCGATCAACGGTTTGCGCTTGCAGGACAGCGCTTAGGGTGGCCAGCGCAGAGATAGCGACCAGCTTAGTTATAGTGTGATTCAGTAAAATTTTCATCAATTGCGTCTCACGTAATAAGGTTCATGTCATCATCCCTTTCCGCCGTAATGTCGCGCCGGGATTGGTACGCACATTTTTACAGCCACTCCAGATCATAGGACCGGAACCGGCGATGCTGACATCATAATCCTGTTGTGCAGGAGTCCGTGCCGTAAATTGTGACATAAGCTTCTAACTCCCCAGCAGTCAGGCGATACCGAATCCCGGACGATAGGTCTTGTCCAGATAGGCGTTTGCCCCTTCATCATTGGTGAAACGCATGGCGCTGCCATCATACTCCAGCACCTTGTGTTCGCTGGCCCTAATCGTCGCGATATTGCCCAGCAACATGGTCTCGGTGAGTCGCCCCGAATAATCGAAACCTGATGTTGTGCGCTTGCTGCGATCCTTGATGGCGTCAATCCATTCTTGATAGATCCCGGGGGAGCGGGCCAGGGTTCTGGCTGGCGCCGATGTAGAGGCGTGGACCGATTCCGGAATGAGCTGCGGATTGCGGCCGTATACACCATGCATCAGGGTATTCTTGTCTCCCACGATGAGAACTCCTCCGTCGTTGTCCCCCATCTGGCGACCGTTTTCCAAGCCCTCTGGGCGCTCTGGCAGCAGCCCGCCGTCATACCAGGTCATCTTGACTGGCGGTCTGCCGTTACTGGCCGGAAAATCGAAGTGAATCTTAGACGCGATTGGAAAGGTCTCCAGTTCGCGACCGAAACGTGAGGAGCTGGCGGTGATTTTTGTCGGTAAGCCCAGATCCAAGGCCCAGTATGGGTGGTCGATGATGTGGGCACCCATGTCACCGACGACACCGGTGCCAAAATCCAGCCACCCGCGCCAGTTGAACGGATGATAGGCTTTTTCCACATAAGGACGATAAGGCGCCGCTCCTAGCCAGAGATCCCAACCCACGCTATCTGGAATTGGCATATTGCCCTCGGGCCTGCCTATACCCTGCGGCCATACCGGGCGATTGGTCCAGCAATGCACTTCACGAATCGTGCCCAGCGCCCCGGAAGCAACCCATTCATTGATCACCCGCGCACCTTCCTCGGCGTGACCCTGATTACCCATCTGGGATACCACATTGTTTGCCTCTGCAGCTGATGCCAACACGCGGCATTCATTCACGGTGTGACAAAGTGGCTTCTGGACATACACATGCTTGCCCATATTCATGGCATGCATCGCAATAGGCGCGTGCATATGATCAGGCGTACTGATCAGCACCGCATCGATTTCGGGCTCATTGTCGAGCATCTCACGGTAGTCACGATAGGTCTTGGCCTTGTCTCGAAACGCTGTGGCAAATTCCTGCTGCAGCGTGTCAGCGAGGCGGCCATCATCCATATCACAAATGGCATAGATATTTTCATGGGCGACGCTCTGGATGTCCGAGCGCCCCTTGCCGCCAGCACCGACGGCCGCGATGTTCAGCTTGTCACTGGGGGCAATGTAATTTTCACCACCTAGCACCGCCCGCGGCACAATCATGAACGCGGATGCCGCACCAGCACGCTTGATGAATCCTCGGCGTGAATCAGAGGCATTTTGGTCGGGACGGTTGGATTTCTTCTTCATGAATGGGAATCCTCTTGATAACCGTTATTCTGCGTGGGTCACTACTTATTGCCTGCTAGCGAGCCCTTTCAGCAGCTTTGGGTTGAAGCATATAGGCTCTGGAATTGGGAGTCCACGAAACCATTAGTCGTGAAGTCGATAGTTAGACAGGGCGTGACGGTACTATCTGGCTGCTTCAATAAGAAAAAAAGGGGAGTCACATCGTGACTCCCCCTCTACCTTGTCGGACGCGTGTTGGTACCTACATGGATTCCATCTTATAGGTCACTTTGTCCTCTGCGGTCATGTTGTACATGCCAGCAGCAGGCGCAGCTTGCAGGGTAAACCAGTAAAAATCCGCAGGCACGCCGACTTCGGCATAGAAATCCAGGTAGGGCTGGTGCTGCGGATCATCCATGGGGAGCGCTGCGCCCTCTATGTTATCCCCGGTCGCCCAAGAATGGACGCCAACAACGGCGGAGTCCGCCAGTCTGCGGACAACTCCAGCCAGGTAAAAATCGACAGCACCGGAATAGATTTCTCCGTTTTCTGGTACACAGGTGCCCAGGCCAGCCTTGTTAACCAACCGCGCTGCCTGCAAATTGGCCTCGTCATCGTCTGAGCCAGGACCATAGGCCAGAACGATAACCTTCACTTCTGGATTGTTATCAATCAGGCTCTCGACCTTGGCGGGCGTGCTTGAATCAATCACGCCGCGGAAAATTGCCCGTGTACCATCCACCTGCAGGGTGAGGGGTTGCTCGGTCGGCGAAGTATCGATAGGCCCTGAACAGGCGGCATCCACTTCCGCGATGGTCAGCATCGCACTGTTGCTGCTGCCAGTGGCGCTGGTTACCTGTAGCACTTCAATATTGGAAAACGGCAATCCGCCTGAAGCATTATAGGGTTGTATTGCCACGTAGAACGCGCTGCCAATCGGCAACTCACCGGTGATATTGAGCTGGCTTCCCACATCCAGGCTGCTGACAGGCGACAGCGACGGATAGGGTGCATAATACAATGTGTATCCCGTGGCGCCAGTGGCCTGCGTCCAAGTAATGGCGACACTAGAACCATTAACTGCGACGCTGACCGCACTATTGGTCTGGGGAGGAGCAATTGAAGCAAAGCTTACGTCAGAAACATGTTGCTGAATAAAACCATTCAGCGCGGAAACCTTGGCATACACGCCAGGTGCGTTGGGGTCACCGCAGGCTGGTCCGGTTTCTGTACCGCCAAAGCTGGATAGGCCCACCTGCACAAATCCTGCTGCAGTAGGCACTACCAGCGGTCCGCCGCTATCGCCCTGACAGGTGTCTGTGGTGTCATCTACGGAAAGTCCACCAGCACAAATCATATTGCTGGTAATCGCGCCACCGTAGACGGTTTTACAGTCAGTTTCGCCGACTATTTGCTGCAGCGCTATCAGCAGTTGGTTGGAAGGATTAATGCCGCCGTCTGCGCCAACTGCTGTAGTTCCCCACCCTAAAATAAGGGCTTGGGCTCCAGCCGCCAGGGCAGCGGAGTCACTACTCAATAACTGCACAGGTTGCAGAGATATTGCCTCAGTCAGTTGCACCAGTGCGATATCGAAATCGTCTTTATTCGGACTCGTCGCTTCATCAGGTTGGTAACTCGGGTGAACCTGAATCTGGCCTATTGCCGCATTGATCACGCCCGTAGCCAGCGGACTGGCAGTATCTGAACCAAAAACCACATTTGCCTGGGCACCGGTTGCAATGTCAATCGCATCTCCTGACAAGTTGAGAAAACAATGCGCTGCAGTGAGGACCCAGGTAGGCGAAATAAGGCTCGCACCACAAAACTGGCCATCTTCATCCGCGAGGAATCCCATCCAGGAATAGGTGCTAGTTGAAGCAGCAATACCATTAATAATGGCTGACTCGTCCTGTGTGACGCTTGCGCTTTGCCCAGACTCTCTAGCAAACGCAATGGTCAGACTCGTCAGCATCACCCCGGCAATCGCCCCATTCAAGATATTTTTAAGTCTCATTCTTTTCTCTTACCCTACTCAATTGAGTTCAATTGCAGTGCGCTCCAGTTCTCGATTGCGGGTAAGCGCCTGGTCTAACTCCGCCTCGTTCAGCCTGTCGAATGCAGCTTCAATAAGGGGATTGGTATACCAGGAACCAAACATTACTGCTACGGTCCCCCGCATGGGTATATCGCGCCAAAACCGCCAATATTTGGGACGCTGACTTTCTTCATCAGTCTCGTCCCAGTAAGCGTGAGTTTGCACATCCCTGATATCCAGCCAGCGGTTTAAGCGCTCAACGACCTCACCTTTCCCGGCACCCTCAACCCCGGAAATGATAATTATCAGGGATTTGTCCGACTTCCTCAGGCGCTGCTGTAGTTGCAACACTTGATGATGAATTTTGGGCTCAAGCTCTTTGAACTCTTCTTTAGCGAGGGTTCTGCCAATTTCTGCAGCTTCAAACTTAGCGCTCTTCTCATTGTTCTCAATCTGATTAACTTAAGCGATAAGCGAAAAACCGTGCAAGCAGTCATTACATTTTGTTTGTCAGAGATCAAAAAGCGGAGATTGCCGGCAAAGTGAGTAATGTAGCGATAAGGGGGAGGGACAGTGAGAAATCGCCTCATCCGCCGGGGCCAAATTCTGAGGGGGCTGGGGCCGAACACGGGACGCCGCCCCTCAACTCTTCATTAATGTTTATTGAAGTTGAAAATCATCAACCTTGGCAAGAGCACCCTCGATGAATTCCTCAAGCTTATTCTCTTCCTTTGGCTTCATGTGGATAAACTGGCAGCGCAGGAGGGAAAGATCAGCCTGCTCATCATTGATCATCTGGATGAGCTGCACACCAGTCTGTATGACTACTCCGTCAGGCAACGTGATCTTGCAGGCATCAACCATCTGCATGCTGTTTAGCTCTTTTTTCAGATTCTTATCGACTCTAAATTTCGCGCCTGAAGTCGAGATATCCATGAGCACAGAATCTATCCTTGCACCGTTAACCATATAAAGGACTGCGGGCACCTCGTAGATGGAATCAACATTTACTCGCAAGGTTTTTCGCAGCTGGGTACAGGCGATTTTATAGGGGATGTCGAATTCAAAAATGCTGTCGGAGTCGTGTAATTTTACACCCGTTTCGTGATCGACCTTCCGGGACTGAAATACCACAGCCAGTGCGCCGCTCTGTCCTCTGAACATAATGGTCTGACCGGGTTTAATCGCGTCCAGATTCTTGTCACTAACTGAGACTGTGCCGTCAAGGGCATTAACCGAGACCAGGTAAAGCGAGTGTGTAGAGACACGATTCTTCACCGTGGTTACATAGGACATGGACCATTGCTGTTCAATCGCCATGCGCAGTAGCTGAATGATCTCCTGCCGATGGGTTAGATCTCCATCTGAAATATTGATTGTTTCCATACTTATTTAGTTGGACTAATGTCCAAATGCTCCTGCCCACGTCAACGCATTAAAAATAGAGTCGGAGTTGTCTAGCCCGAGATTGATAAAATATCGTGCCGGCAAATGCTGTACTTCAACGCCCATCCATCATTATAGAAAATATCAATGACATAAGTGAATCGCGCAGTGCTGCAACTTTATTGGCGGAACTCACACTTTTGCAAAAAACAGGGCAGTCCCCAACCAGAAACGGCTCACAGGCCGACGTGCAAGCCGTATGGACCGAAATTTCGATAGCTTGGCGTCTAATCTAGGTAGATTAGTTTTCCGTGCAGCCCAAATCAGCAATAAGGGTTGCAGACACATCAAATTTTCCATCCCCGGGAAACAGCTTAAGTCCAGCCATCTGCTCAATCTCCGGCAACCTGGCTTGCTGCGCACAGAAAGGTTCAAATTGCCCAAGTTCTTGCGGAAACACAAAAGCCACGATGCCGCTGGAATCAGCCACGACTTTGAAGTAAGCCGCGGGATTCAATTCGGAACTTGCTGGCGAAACACTTAGATTACTAATCAGGAACAATGGACCCGCAACAACATGAAGCTCGCCCTTCTCGGCGACCAACCGATTTAGTCTCTGTTCCAGCTGCAGCCAGGCACCCCTGCGCAGCGGTGCAGGCATAGGTATCATGTTGCTGAGATTGTTAAGGTCAGACCAATAAGGTGTGTTGGCAAAACTGGTCATCGGCGCAAGCCGAGCCCTGTCTTCAGGTGGCGCCTGCTGCGGACTCAATCCAGCGTAGGGATTCGAACTCACGGTTGCTACTTCGGCGAGACTGAGCCCGGAGTTTTCAGCCAGGATCATATCCTCAAGCGGCGAAAACTCAGTCAATCGATCTGGTTGCCATGCGCGCGGGAGCAAGGAAGCGATACCTACAGCATCTGCTGTCAAACGATAGGCGGACCAATCTGCCAGTCCGCTATCACCGTTCAAGCCCGCCGCATAGAGATGATGCACCACAACCTTGGCCTGATCAGCGACTAGTTGCGACTCGTAACGCGGACATTCCCCGAGACAATGTGTCAAAACAATGGACTGCGCTGATGCCTCTAACCCACTCAGCAAGCAGCCAGCGGCAATAATTGAGAGCAAAGGCCCGGATCGATTCATTGTTTACTGGCTAATTTCACTGAGTTTCTGGACTATCACGCTAATACCCTAGACTAGCGCTGACACCCTAAAATGTCCATTGCGCCAGCTTTTGGAATCAGCGGTTAGCCTTAGGCTCGCGCTGGCATCTTTCTGCCTCCAGGCGTTTTAAGAAAAAACAGGCTAGCCACTTAGCATAGTTGTTAGAAGGTCTCACCAATAAAATACACGATTGCGCCCAGAGCAATCGCCCATAGGGCGCAGGCCAGTATATCGAGAATGGAATAAAGTCGCCGACAGAAACCACTCATACCGATTAAGGCAGGCAGTATACTGCGCACAGCGGGCACAAAGCGGCCGATGAATATCGTGAAAGGTCCATACTTGAAAACCATCGCGTCGGCCCGCGCAATCGCTTCCTCATGCCTTAGCGCAAACTGCGAAGCGTGCAATTTTGGACCAACGAAGTGACCCACATAGAAACCTATGTGATCTCCGAGCAATGCGCCTGTCATAGCCAACAAACAAATCGCATGAAGAGACGCCATCTCGTTAGAAAACAAGAGTGAAGAAACGACGACGAGAAAAGCACCAGAAATGAAAATACCTATCCCAACGCAGGCCTCAGCAAATGCCAGCATCGGTACCAGCAAAATAGCCGCATTCCGATTCTCCTCTAATAAGGGCAGAAAATAAGATTCGATGGAGACACCCTCTGGTGGAGAGACAAGTGCAAGCTTTTGAGATTCTTACAGTCGGTAAAACGCTGAGTTCGGAAGTACAGATCTAATTGCTTGAACTGCCAAAATTGCTTGTAGTATGCAGGCGGTTGAGACTCATCAGAACTGACTTTTTCATTCCTGCATTGTCATAATGTTCAATGATTCCACCAAGGCAGCGAAGAATAGGGTCTCAGATCCAACTCATGGGTCCAGGCAGAGCGATGCTGTTGCGAGAGATGCCAGTATGTCTCAGCAACTTTGTCTGGCTGCAGCAATCCGTCTTCTGCACCGGTAGTATCCCGAAGCTGTTGAAAACGCTCAGCCCCCAGCATCTTGCCCAGCGTATCGGGGGCGTCTACTGGTCCATCAATGATGATATGCGAGACATGGATATTATCGGGGCCATACTGCGCATTGAGTGACTGGCACAGCATGCGGCGGCCGCCCATCGCCGCGGCATGGGAATGCTGGCCAGCATTACCACGCACAGCCGCAGTAGATGAAGTCACTAACAGCGTTCCCTTACCCCGTTGCTGCATCAAGGGGCATACGGTTTGTGCGGTCCGGAACAGACCAAAGGTGCCCATACGCCAACCCAGTTCGAAGACTTTAGCCGGCGTGTCTTCAAGAGCCCTGTCTCCGATCTGGGCGCCCAGATTATAAATCACGACCTCAATGGGCCCCACCTCTGCCTCAACGGTTCGAATGCGCTCCTCAATAGTATTTTCTTCCACAGCATTCAGCAGATAGCCAGAAGCCGAGCCACCGCTTGACTCAATAGTTGCCACCAGTTGATCCAGACCTTGCTGGTCAGTGCGGCGACAAAGCGCAGCATGGTAGCCTCCCTGGGCAAATCGCTTAGCTGCATGACCACCTATTCCGGCACCCGCACCAATAATGAGACATACTGGCTGCATATTCCTGCTCCCCTATCAGACCACTTATTAGATCACTTCAGAGCCGCCTTCTCTGTATGCAAAAGCGCGTCTGAATCCGTTCCCGCTCAGAGTCTACCAAGATCTGACTTGAGCTCAGATTAATCTATCCAGACTATCAAACTAGCGGAATTGGCAACAGATTCCTAGTTGCCAGCAAAGCAGACTCCATGATTGCAATTACCCTTGCTGCAAAGGCAGCGGCCAGACCGCGTGCATTCCACGCGATTAGCGTTACAATGCCAAGCCATGACAGCAGACGTCTACAACGCAAAAAACGAAACTGGCGGGAACGCTTCTGCGCAGCCCGCAGCCCAGACTGTCGTAGACAGCAAGGTTGCAGACTATTGGGATGAGCATACTGATGAGAGTTTTCACGGGGAGACCTACTGGCTGGCCAACCCGGAAATTAATCGGCGACATCAGCTCATGGCCGCAGGGGGTCGTGACTACCCAAGTTGGGTTAATTTTTCAGTCGAGCACTTTCTGGGCAAAGGCACATTATCGGATCAACTTTTTAAATCACAGCCACGCAAACCTGTAGATTGCGTATTGAGCATCGGCTGCGGTGATGGTGCCCTGGAGCGACATCTGGCCAGTATCAATACAGCCAAGCGTATAGAGGGC
>Ga0181560_10001231_pt1 | contig 23845 bp, 17 predicted proteins | sample 011ome_20_FD_133751 | JGI IMG/M metagenome (GOLD analysis project Ga0181560, IMG submission 133751) | Coastal salt marsh microbial communities from the Groves Creek Marsh, Skidaway Island, Georgia - 011509CT metaG (megahit assembly) | ecosystem: Environmental > Aquatic > Marine > Intertidal...
AATTCCCCCGGTTGTTCGCCCTCCCCCCCCCTGACCCCCTCTCCCGTCCCCCCCCCCCCCCCCCGCCCCGCGTCGTCTCGCAGGAAAGCCGTGGACGTCGGCGAGTACGTCTTCCTCGCGGTCTTCGGCGTGGAGATGCTGATGAAGATCGTCGCGATGGGGTTCGTGTACGGAGAGAATTCCTACCTTCGAGACGCGTGGAATCGATTAGATTTCGCCGTCGTGATACTCGGCGTGATGAGCACGTTGAACCTGGGGAATTTCAGCGCGCTGCGCACGGTCAGGGTGTTGCGTCCACTGCGATCGATCACGATCATCCCGTCCATGCGCAATCTAGTCGTGACGCTGTTGAAGAGCATGCCGTTGCTGTTGGACGTCTGCGTGCTCGTCGGATTTCTGTTTTTCCTCTTCGGCCTCGTCGGCGTCCAGCTGTTCGCGGGGACGCTAGACTACCGATGCGCGACGCTGGACAACCCGAACGCCGGGTGCTCGCTGTGCGGCACGCGCGGCGACGCGACCGTCTTCGCGGGCTGCGACGACGGCTGCGCGCTGCCGAGCTCGCCGCGGTGGACGGTGGACGACGACTTGGTGTGCGGCGGCCCGCGCGTCTCCGCGTACCCGGAGCGCGGCGGAACGCCCGCGGGGTTCATGTGCCCGGAGGGGTCGTACTGCCTCGAGCAGGACTCGCCGAACTTTGGGATCACGAACTTCGATCACATCTTGTACGCGTGGCTGACGATCTTTCAGTGCATATCGTTGGAGGGGTGGACGGACGTCATGTACTATCTGCAGGCGGCGGTGAGCCCGTGGGTGTGGATCTACTTCGTGATCCTCATCGTGCTCGGGAGCTTCTTCGCGGTGAACTTAGCGCTCGCGGTGTTATACGTCGCGTTCGTCACGGAGCGCGAGGACAACGAGGAGCGCGAGGAGAGGGCGGAGGAAGCCGCGGAGCAGAAGAGGAAGGACGCGGGAGAGGGGCCGCCGCCGAGAGAGCCGACGGATCTCAAGGTGAAGTACAGCAGCGAGCACGAGTTCCAGAAGGCGACGCTGCTCGAGATCGACGACATGATAGCACAGGCGAGAGGAGGCGGCGGCGCGAGCGGCGGCGGCACGCCGGGGCGCGGCGGCGGCGATAAGAGGGCGTCACCGAGCGCGGGGAATCAGATGAGCCGGGCGTTCATCGACGGCGGCACGACGGGAACGCAGGCGGTGGCGACGGGCAGCGCGAAGGTCATGCCGCTGATGCCGATGATCACGGAGGGAGCGAGCGACCCGAGCGCGCCGTGGGTCGCCGCCGGGTTCGATAACGTGCACGCGTGGTGCGACGCGAACGACGCGGAGATCGAGGACGTGCAGCTGGTGGAGGGGAGAATCGTCATCGTGCCGCCGACGCGGTACCGAAAGTTTCAGAGGAAATGCCGGCGGCTGGCGGTGTCGCACGCGTTCGCGACGGTGACGATGATCATCATCCTCGTGAACACGTGCCTGATGGCGTCCGAGTTTTACGGCCAGCCCGGCGACATGACGACGGCGTACGAGATCATCAACTACCTCTTCACCGCCTACTTCGTCGGCGAGATGTTCATCAAGGTTGTGGGCTTAACCCCGCGCGGCTACGTCGCGGACCGGTTCAACGTCTTCGACGGCACCGTGGTGATCATATCCATCATAGAGATCGCCGCGAGCTCGGGGAGCGGCGGGTCGCTGTCCGTGCTGCGGTCGGCGCGTCTGTTGCGCATCTTAAAGCTCGCGCGGTCGTGGCCGCAGCTTCGGAACATCATCGAGACGATCATGGAGTCGCTCCCGTCGATGTCGTCGCTCTCCGGCATTCTCGCGTTGTTCATATTCGTCTTCGATCTTCTCGGCATGCAGATATTCGGGTTCGAGTTTCAGTTTTGCGACTCGTACGGCGTCGACGACGCGGCGCCGACGTGCCCCATCACGCTGGGAAAGAGCTGTCCGGATTACTACGACTGTTACGTCGCGTGCACGGCGGCGCAGGCGAACGCGTGGGTGAAGTTCCCCAGCGGCGCGCAGGGGCCGTGCGCGTCGTACGGCGCGGACGGACACTTGGTGCGCCTGGGCGAGTGCGACGTCCCGAGGCATAACTTCGACACGTTCTACTGGGCGTTCGTTACCATCTTCCAGGTGCTCACGGGAGAGAACTGGAACACGGTGATGTACGACGGGATGCGGTCGACGGACTCCGCCGCGGTTTTGTACTTCCTCGCGCTGACGATTTTTGGCAACTACGTCGTCTTGAACCTCTTCCTCGCCATCTTGCTCGATAACTTCAGCGGCATCGGCGACAAAGAAGAAGCGGAGAAGGAGGCGCGCGCGAAACGGAAAGAAGAAGAGGCGGCGGCGGAGAAAGAGCGACTGTATCAGAGGAACCGCAACCCGCAGTTGCACTCCCGCAGCGACCCAGGGGGGTCGCCGCTCGAACGCGTGGACAGCGACGCGAGCAGCGGATCGACCAACAGCTCGAGCCGGAGCCGGAGCTCGCGGTTTCGGTCGTTTCGGGAGTGGAAAGAGTCGCTCGAGCGGAAGTGGGACAGCGCGATGGAGTGGTACGGCTCGAAGCGAGAGAAGGTCATCCCGAAGAAAGGGACCAGAGCGCACGAGCTGCACGCGAGGCTGCATTTCGTCGTGACGCACAAGTACTTTGAGAACGCGATCATCTTCCTCATCGTGCTGTCCTCGGCGTTGCTCGCGGTGGACTCGCCGAAGGTTACCTCGGGGAGCCAGCTCGAGGCGTGGCTCGAGGCGCTGGACATCGTGTTCGTGACCATCTTCCTCCTCGAGGCGATCTTGAAGATCATCGCGCTCGGGGACACGTACTTCAAGTCGAACTGGAACAGGCTGGATTTCGGCATCGTCATCATCGGTTTGATTTCTTTGATTTTGACGCAGACGAAGTCTGGCGATGGGAAGAGCGCGGCGGGGATTAGAGCGCTGCGCGCGTTCCGCGCGCTGCGGCCGCTGCGCGTCGCCGCGAGGAACGAGGGCATGAAGGTGGTCGTCGCCGCGCTGTTTCAAGCCGTCCCCGCGATCGCGAACGTCGCGCTCGTGTGCCTCGTCTTTTACCTCATCTTCGGCATTCTCGGGTTGAACCTGTTCATCGGTAAGTTGCATCGCTGCGAGGAGATAAACACGGACACCGCGGTGACTCCCGCGCTCATCGGCGTCGACGACTCGCGGCTCACGAGGGAATGGTGCAAGGCGTCCTGGCACGTGCACGGGTGCCTCTCCGACTCGAGGGCGAACTTTTACAGCTCGGGCGACAGCGGCGTCGGGTGGACGTGCGTCGAGACCACGCCGGCGACGTCGTACATCAACGCGGCGGAAAACAGAGAAGAAAAGTACGGCAACGTGTGGACGTGCACGGCGTCGTCGGACACGAAAGCGGTCCTGAGCGGCGGGTACGGCGTTAGGGGGTATAACTCCCCAGCCTCGGCAATTTCGACGAAGGGGGTGGTGGGCTTCGCCCCGGATGCCTCTTCGACGACGGCGCTGCACGCGGTGATCACCTCCGGGACGTTCACGTCGTTGTGCGAGCCGACGTTCATGGACACGGTGTGGAAGAACCCGGACTCGTACTCGTACGATAACATCGGCGCGTCCATGCTCGCGTTGTTCGAGATCGCGACGCTCGAGATGTGGCTGGACATCATGTATCACAGCGTGGACGCTGTGGACGAGGACCATCACCCGCGGACGAATTACAACGAGCCCGCGGCGCTGTTTTACGTCGTCTTCATCATCGTCGGGTCGTTCTTCGTGATGAACTTATTCGTCGGGGTGACGATCGATAAGTTCAACGAGATGAAGGATGAAAACGAGAAGAAGGGCATCGAACCCGGAGCGACGCTTTTCGTGACGGAGGAACAGCGGAAGTGGCAGCGAGTCGAGAAGATGATGGCGGGGATCAAGCCGAAGAAATTTTACGACATCCCGGCGAACAGGTTCCGCAAGGCGGCGTACGGCATCGTGACGCACGATAAGTTTGACCTCGTCGTCATGGGCTTGATCGCGGCGAACATCGTCGTGATGTCGATGAACCACGCGGACGAGACGGAGGAGTACTCGAAGGGATTGTTTTGGACAAACTTTTGCTTCACCGTCGTGTTCTTCCTGGAGATTTGCCTGAAGGTGATGGGCATGGGGTTCAAGGCGTACATCACGGAAAAATGGAACCGCTTCGACTTCGTCGTCGTCGCCATCTCCATCATCGGCTTCGTGATCACCATGTCGTCGGACGTGAAGACGTCGTATCTGTCCCTGCTGCGCGTGTTTCGCATCGCGCGCGTGTTGCGTCTCATCAAACGCGCGAAGGGCCTGCGCGCGTTGCTGCAGACGCTCATCTTCTCGCTCCCGGCGCTCGTAAACGTCGGGAGCGTTCTGTTCCTGTTCTTCTTCATCTTCGCCGTCATGGGCATGAACCTGTTCGGGTACATCAAACGGCAGGAATTCATCACCAACTTTGCGAATTTCGAGGACTTCCCCAACTCGATGCTCTTGCTGTTCCGAATGTCCACGGGGGAATCGTGGAACGGCATCATGCACGACTGCATGATCGAAGATTTGTGCGTCGAGATTCTCACCGGGTCCGACGCCGGGACGTACTACGACTCGGGCGACTCGCGGCTGAGCTCGATGACGGCGAACACGGATTACGTCGACCGATGCACGCCCAGTCCGGAGCTCACGATTTTCTTCTTTTTGTTGTTCATCCTGATGTGCGCGTTCGTCATGCTCAACCTCGTCATCGCGGTGATCTTGGACAACTTCGAGTCGTACTCGCAAAAGGAAGAGCTCCCCGTGAGCGAAGAAGACCTCGCCTCGTTCTCCGCCGCGTGGGGTAAGTTTGACCGCGGCCACACGTACTACATGGCGATGTCGGAGCTTCCGGACCTCATGAAGGAGCTGAAGCGGCCGCTGGGCGTCGCCGACGTTACCCCGCTCTCGCAGCAGAAGAAGGCGTTGAAGAACAAGCTCCTGAGCACGCACGTGAAGAACTTCCAAGGACGCATTCACTTCGTGGACACGATTCAGGCGCTCGCGGCGAGGGTCGACGGCATCGACCGACCGAAGCCGAAGGGCCTGAAGGAGCCGAACCTTCAGGAGTGGAAGTTTGGCAAAAAGAACGACGAGTCGGATCCGTTCAAGAGCTTCGACCTGTTCTCGTCGCATTACTACGCGGCGATGATGTTCCAGGCTGTGTGGCGAGGGTTCATCGCGCGGAAGAAGGCGAACGTTCGACGGATGAAGGCTGTCAGCGTCCCGAAGAAGAAGACGAGCGGCGGCGGACGGTTCAACATCTTCAAGAAGAAGGACGGCAAGTCGAGCAAGAACAAGTCCAACCTCGGCGTGGACTCGGGCGGCTCCGGCTCCGGCGACGGCAGCGGGTCCAACACCCCGAACGCGACCCCGAGCGCGATCGTCCTCGACGCCGACGACGACGCGGAGCTCGACGCGCTGCAGCGCGAGGCGAAGGCGCAGATCGAAGCGCTGAAGAAGCTCTCCGAGGGGGAGGGGGGCTCGGGCTCGGGCTCGGCGTCGGCGGGCGACTCCCCGAGCGCGCCCGCGGGAGACTCGGAGATCCAAGAGACGACGACGGCGGCGGAGCCGAAAGCGCTGACGATCGAGGAAGAGCGCGCGATCGCGCTCGTGAAGGAGCAAGAGGAGCTGACGAAGAAGGAGGACATGGAGCAGGCGCAGTTCAAGGCGAAGATTTTTATCGCCGGCATAGGGAAGGGCGCCGCGGACAAGAACGAGATGAAGCAGGCGCTGGCGCAAGCGGCGAGTCCCGACCCGGACGAGCCCAAGCCCGAGGAGCGAGAGGTGAGGCATCACCGTCCGAGGATGCGGATGATGATGTAGGCGACGGACGCGAACGCGGCCGCGGGGGGGGGTGGGGTGGGTATTATCGGTGCGGAGCGCGGCCGGCGCGGCGCGACGACGAAATGTTCGTCGCCGCGCCTCGCGTCCGGCGCTCCCGCGTATGTAGAAGTATTATAGCGAAGTCGCGCGCGCGATCGACGCGCGCGTTCAAACGACAAACGTTCGATTCGTCGATCGACGTGTCTCGCGTCACGGCAGCGGCACGGGGCTGTTCTTCGGGAGCGAGTAATCGTACGTCATCCCGCTCGCGGCCTCGAGAAGCGCGTCGACGTCCGTCGTCGCGCCGCCGCCCTCGCCCTCCTCGCGAGACGCCAGGTCGAAGGAGAGATTTTTCGCGCTCGGCGACGTCAGGCACGCGACGACGCACCGCGCGACGTCCGCCCTGGGCACGGACCTCCGGTCGCCCGCGAGGAGCTCGTCGTTCACGCCCACCAGCAGCTCGCGCTTCCCCCCTTCCTTATTCAGGAGACCCCCGGGATGCACGATGGAGTAATCCAGCCCCGACGCGACCAGAGCCATCTCGGCTTTTCGCTTCCAGAGGAGGATGTTGGCGTCGCCGACGTCGCCGCCGCCGCCCATCGTGTTCAGGAAGTTATCGATCTGCGTCCCGCCCATGCTCGAGACGAGGACCACCTTCTTCACACCCGCGCGCTTCGCCGCGTCGATCTGCGCGACCTGCCACTCGTAGTCCACCTCTCTCGGGGATCCGCCCTCCGGGAAGTAAAAGTCCGGACGTTTGTTCTCCGCCCACGGCAAAATCTTGGACACGAGCGCGGCGATCATGCTACCGATCTTGGGCTTGGGCACCGCGCTGGTGAGCATCACGAGCGCGTCGACGCCGTCGCACAGCGTCCTCAGCGCGTCAGCGGACGAGATGTCGCCCTCGACGACGTCGCACAGGTTCGCGTCGCCGCCGTCGCACAGGTTGCGCACCTTGTCGCCCGACTTGGTCGATCGCACGAGCCCGCGAGGAGGCGCGAACGCGCCGCTCGCGTCCGAGGCGAGGAGCTTCATGACGATGGAGCCGGTGCGTCCGCCCGCGCCGGTGACGGCGACCTTCATCGGCGGCGGCGGCGGCGCGGAGGAGGAGCCGTCCGGCTCCGCGGACGCGCGCGCCTGCGGAGGGAAGGAGGGAGGACGACGAGAGAGGGTGAGCGATGCGATGACGAGCGACGACGACGACGCGACGACTTCAGCTCGACGACCCTTCGACGACGCGAGGATCGATCCGGGGACGCACGATCGCGGAGGAGGACGTCCGGACGCGGGGCGCGACGACGCGCGAGGGCGCGAGTGCGACGGACGCCATCATCGTCGACGACGTCGCGCGCGCGGATCTATCGGAGCGCCCGACGTGACGAGGCGGGTGCCTAGCTCCGATTCGCGGATGCCGAGAAAGTTCCGCGAGGTCGGTCGGTCGGTCAGATTTCGGTCTGTAGTACAGTACGTAAAACGTCGCATGGATATCGTGGTGAGCCGCGAGCGCGCGAAGAGATTTTCAACATGTGACGTTCGACGCACGAGCTCGGATACGAATGGATTTGCAGACGCGGTGGTATCTTCTCGCTCCACCGATCCGCGCGCCGCACTCATCCATCGCGCTCGAAGAAGCATGGCCGCCCTCACCACCGTCCCCCTCGTTCTCGGCGCGAAGCCCGCGCTCCGCGGCGCCAAGGTCGCGTCCAAGGCCGCGCCCAAGGCGTCCGTCGTTCGCGCGGACGCGCGCGCGGAGCTGTCCACCGGTGCGCGCGACACGACGTTTCGAGGCCCGCCCCCCACCCGCTCGTTTCCGCGCGAAATCGACGCCGCCGCCCGCCGCGACGTTCGCTGACGCCTCCGCCCCCCTCTTCGTCAACCCGACCGCCAGGCGAGAAGGCCGCGGCCGCGATCGCGACGACGACACTCCTCGCCCCCGCGGCGAACGCGTCCGAGCTCGGCGAGGCGCGTCCCCCCGTCCCGTCGCGCGCCGTCCCGTCCGCGATCGGAAAAGATCGCACCCCGATCGCCAGCTGTCGCCTCCTCGATCGTCCGATCGTCATCTCACGCCGCTCCCCCGCTCCCCTCCCTTTCACACCCCGCAGGACCTCTTCACGCTCTTCGACTCCATCGACAAGACCGCGGACAAGATCGAGGGCGCGTTCGGCGCCGCCGCGGGCGCCGCCGGCAAGGCGGCGGACGCAGTCTCCGCGGCGGCGACCGTCGCGAAGCCCTTCGCGGAGAAAGCCGTCGACGCCGCCGCGCCGCTCCTCGACGCGACGGGCAAGTACGCCGAGCGCACGGTCGCGCCGCTCGCGGGCGAGGCGATCAAGACTGTAGGCTCCGCCGCGGGCGGCGTCGCCGGCTCCGCCGCGAACGCGATCAAGTCGCGAGGGATCGACGTCGAGCCCGTCGCCGGCGCCGCCGGCGCCGCGGGGAAACTCGCGGGCGACTTCGCGACGACGACGGCGGCGCCCGCGTTGGAGAAGTTCGGCGACTACCTCTCCACCGCGTCGCCGACGGACCTCGCGGAGCTCGGCGCGGGTGTCCTCGCGGCGTACTTCATCGCGCCCGCGCTCTTGGGCGTCGTCGCGTCCAGCGCGCGCGGCTACGCGGGATCAGGCGCGTTCCATCTCGCGCTGTTTTGTTTGTCCCCGAGCGACCGCGCGCGCCGTCGGGTCCTGAAGGACTTTACTTCCCGGCGTTCGTTTCTCTCCGCCCACCACCCCTCGCGTTCAATCCAATCCCGACACATCGCGACGCCTTTCAACTCCAACGACTGACGCACCCCTGAACTCCACCCCGACGTTTGCTTGTATGGACAATTACCCTGACGCTTCGCGCGGACCCTCCCTCGACGTTCCTCAGTTCGCCCCGTCGAGGCGTACGACGACGTCTTGAACAAGAAGAACGTCGTCGTCGTGGACGTCCGCCGCGAGAACGAGGTCGAGCGCGGGGAGATCGACTTCCCTAGGCGCGCGGCGTCGCGCGTGCTCCAGGTCCCGCGCGAGCAGCTCCGCGGGAACTTCAAGAACAGCTCCGCGGTGGACGCGAACCTGACCGCGCTGAAAGTGGCCAACCTGAAAGGGGTCAAGCGCGGCACGAAGGTGAGACTGCTTCCCATACGACCCCGTTCGCGATGTGCACGCCGTTCCTTGAGGACGTTTCCCGTCGTCACTCTTCACCCGCGCTTCCCTTTCAACGTTTGACCGGTAAGACGTTCGACTGACCGATCGCTTCACCCACGAAGGTGTACCTGCTGGACGCCAACGGCGGCGACGCGCCGAAAGTCGCCAAGGCGCTGACGGCGCAGGGGTTCGGCAAGGTGTACGTGATCCAGGGGGGGTTCAACGGGTGGGCCTCCGCGGGGCTCGGCGTGCAGTAGAGGAGAGGTGGTTTGGTCGGTGGGTCGGTCGGTCGGTTGGTCGGTCGGTTGGTCGGTCGGCGTCGTTCGCGACGGCGCGACGACTGTTAACCGTCGCGCGATCGCGACGACCGCGAACGCACTTTTTCGATTCTCTCCGCCGCTCGTCTCTCTCTTTCATTTGAGCTCGACGCCGTCGCCGCCGCGCGCGCCCCGCGGCGGGCGACGGACGCGTACACATTAGCTAGCTGCAAACGACGCCGCGCGCGCGTGTCGACGACGCGTTCATTTCGTTCTCTCCATCTCTATTCTACAGTATGTAAACGAGCGAGTAAGACGTCGATCGTCGTCGAGACTAGTCTACCTATGCGTCACCGCCGTCGCCCGCGCTCGCGGTCCTCTCCGCCGACATACCACAGCGTCGCGATGCGTCGCCGTCGGTCGCTGACGTTGGATCCGCTGCCGTGCGCCAGCAGCGGGTGGAAGAAGATCCCGTCCCCGGGCTCGAGCGTCTCGCACGCAAGGTGAGAGACGTCAAACACCGACGCTTCGCCGTCGCCGGATGTGTCGTACGAGTCCCTCGTCTCGCGCGTCATGTCCCCGCCCTCGTGCGTCCTCCCCAACACCGTGAACCCGCCGTTGGCTGGGTCCGATCGATCCATCGCGACGACGACGTTGGCGCCGCCGAAGGATTCGTAACGCTCCCGAGCGAGCGGTTTCAGAAACGACGCGTCCTGGTGGAACGGAAACGGCGTCCCCGCGCCGCGCGGCAACTTAGGGTCGTTCCATACAAAGCGAAGTCGGGGTGGAGTTCAAAGGCGTCAGATGGAGTTGAAAGGCGTCGAGGTGTGTCGGGATTGAAAGCTAGGGGTGATGGGCGGAGAGAGACGCCGGGCAAAGTCCTTAAGGATCGGCGTTCACCACGCAAACGCGGCCGTATGGGGACCAGTGTATCTGAGAACGCGCCTTAAAATTCACCTGATGCACGACGCACTTGGCTCCGTCTCGGACGCCGCACACGCGCTCCACCACCTCGAGCACGCGCGCGTCGCGCGTCAGCCTCGCGAACGCCGCGTGCCGCTTCCCCGGGGAGCTCACTTTTCTCAGCGCGCCCGGCGAACGCGCGGGCTCGCCCTTCCTTCCGCTTCGCGACTGCACCTCGAAGAAGACGCCGAATCGCGTCGTGGATGCCGTCACGTCGGCGACCGACGCCTCGAGCGCGTCCGTCGCGAGCTGCAGCGCGTCGACGACCGCGCGCGACACGACGCCGCGGACGACGACCCAGCCCTCGCGCGCGTAGTGCGCGCGCAGGGCGTCGACGTCGGCGGCGACGTCGGCGGCGGCGGTCTCGGAGAGGACGCGCGGGGACGACGACGACGAGGGCGAGGGCGCCGCCGCGAGCGACGACGACGTCGGACGCCGACGGCGCGCGCGTCGAGGCGAGTCGACCGCGCGGGCGACGCGCGCGCCGCGGTCGTCGCGCCGCCGCGCCGTCCCGACCGCGCCGACGCGCTCGGCGACGCGGCACGCGCCGGCGACGCGCGCCATGACGGACTGACACGCCGAGTTCTCTTTTCTGTCTTTCCCGCGGTGGGCCAGTGCAAAAAGTACGTGCGCTGAGCTGGTGCTCATCCCCGAGCACCAGCCCGTAGGGTGCATGCATGCTGCAAAGTTTTCGGCCTCTCATCCAAGGTCATCACCCAAGAGCGGAGCGCGTTCAAGGTTTAGGGTTAAACGACATTCGGGGCCCGGAGGGAAGGGCGCGGGGGGCGAAAGCATGATGCGAGTCGCGGGGGGCGAAAGCATGATGCGAGTCGCGGGGGACGACGCGCCGGCGACGAGCTCCGGAACGGGTCCCCCGAAGGTTTTCGTCCTTCGCCACGAGAAGAGGGATCCCACCGATCCGAGGTTCTTCACGCATCTCACGGAGGAAGGAATGATGGATGCCGCGAAGACGGTGTCAGATAATTTGCACGATCTCGGCATCACCAAAATCTACGCGTCCCCTTTCTTGAGGGTCCTCCAAACGGTGGAACCCTTCGCGAGGAGAAAGGGCCTGCTCGTGCGCGTCGATTACTCCCTGTACGAGCATCCGGAGCCAAACGACGAGCCGGTCACGGCGCTGCCCGCGGAGTTTTACGAGCGGTTCCCGATAGACGCGGCGTTCGCGTCGACGTTGGATGGAAAACGAATCGGAGGTGCGTTCTATACACTGGTTCCCATACGACCCCGTCGCCGTGGTGAACGCCGTTCCTTAAGGACTTTGCCCGGCGTCTCTCTCCGCCCATCCCTCGCTTTCAATCCCCGCCATCGACGCCTTTCAACTCCAACTGACGCCTTTGAACTCCACCCCGACATCGCTTTGTATGGAATGACCCTGACAGCGCACAACGCGGATGCGGCGGCGTTGCGACGGCGTCTTCAAGCGTTCTTAAAGTGGGTCGTGGAGAACCACGGCGCGGACGAGCGCGTGTTGCTCGCGACGCATCAGACGAGCTGCCACGAGCTCATGCATCTTCAGAGTGGTGTCGAGATCGAGACGCTCGACGTCGCGATGGGGTCGGTGTTTGAGCTCGACGCGGAAGCTGCCCTGGGTGGTTCGTCGTGATCAGCGGCGGCGAGGCGACGCTCGGGGATTCGCGAGTGACGGCTTTCACCGCGACGCCGAACGTCTTATTAGAGAGAATTTTAATTTAACGGAACATCGGAGTCATCACTCACGCGTGCGGGAATGACAAAGCCCAGGCAGCCAGGAAAACCGCGGCGTTCCCGAAACGCTCCGCACCCGCCCACCTCCCGAAAAAACGTCACTCAAAAAACGCCGACGACGGTCGGGCCGCGCTTTCGCCGACAAAGCTCGCGCCGCACAACTCCCCGCGCGAAGAAGAATGCCGCGCTTGGACGATACGTACAAGGTCGAGAGCCCGAGCACCCCCCAGTGCGCGTCTTTCGTCGTCCTGTGCGGATGGTACAAGGCGAAAGATGCTCAGTTGAAGCGTTACAGCGACGTTTTGCGAGCGAACGGCGCGGTCGTGTTGCGGACGATCATGCCTCCGGAAGACGTGTACACGCTGCGCGAGAGCAAGAGAATCGAGAACGCGAGAGCGCTCCTCGCGGCGACGCGCGAGGTGCGCGACGCGCGCGGCTATCAAGAGCTTCCCTTGTACCTGATGTTCATGAGCAACGGAGGCTGTAACTTCCACGCCGCGATGTCGAGCGAGAAGATGTTGTCTGATGAAGGCGAGTTCGCGGACCTGCATCACGCGATCGATGTGCTCGGCGGCGGACTCATCTTCGACTCGTGCCCGTGTTACCTGGACACGAAGATCGCGACGAAGGTTTTCACGATGGGCATGCCGTCCGCGCTGGCGCGCGTCGCGTCGTGCGCCTTTCGACTGTCGTGCGCGCTGGCGGCGGCGGCGAATTTCGTCACGCGCGGGTACGCGCCGCCACTGCAGTACGAACCGTTCTGGCGGAAGGTTCGCGACGCGCCGCCGCGACGCGAGCTTTATTTGTTCTCCGAGGCGGACGACATCTGTGTCGCGGACAAGGTGGACGAGCTCGTGAGAGAACGCGTGCGCGTGGGCGCGGCTGTGAAGGCGAAACGTTGGGAAAAGGGAAGGCACGTCGCGCATCTGTACGGCGAGAACCGAAAGGAGTACCTTGCTCTGATAGAGGAGTTCATGCGGCCGTCGAGGATGTCATGCGGTCTTGAGTTCTACCTCGGCGAGTTTTCTGATGTCGTGTTCACGTGAGACGACGCGGGAGAGGCGCGCGCGGTACACGCAGCGGAAGCAAAAATTATATCTGAAATTATCTAAAATTATATCCTGGCCGCGCTCGCCCTACTAGTGTCCGATCAGCGGCCCGCCGCCGCCCAGCCTCCCCGCGCCTATGCTCCCCACCAGAACGAAGTACGCCACCGCGGCCGGCACGCCCACGGGCAGCGCGGCGAGCCACGCCTCGCACCACTTGGTCCACGCCGCCGTCGCCCACATTCTCCGAAGCCGCCGCAGCCCTCTCGCCCTTCGGTCCTCGTCCGCGAGCTCCACGCCGCCGTCCGTCGCGGCGGTCGCGCCCCTCGCGCCGGCGCCGGCGTCGCTTCGCCGCCGTCGGTACGCACTCGCGTAGTACGCTCCTCCCTCCCAAGGGCCGCCGTCGTCGTCGTACTCGTCGTCGTACTCGTCGTCGCTCGTCGCTAAACCAGTCGGCGGCGAAAACGCCATCCCTCGCTGCTCCGGCAGCCACCCGTCGTCCATCGCGACCCAATCGTCGCCGCGGTCGAACCGCGCCCTCCGAACCGCGTCCGCGCCGACGATCTCGTACGCGCCGTTCACCCTGCGGAACGTCGCCGCCGCGTCCGCGTCGTCGCACACGTCCGGGTGCGTCGTTCGCACGAGCTTGCGGTACGCCAGCTTGATCTCGGGCGACGTCGCGTCGGGGGCGACGCCGAGGACGCGGTACGGGGACAGCGGGAGGCGCGCGCCCGTGGGCGTGCGAGGGACGCGGCCGGGGCCGGAGGAGGAGGATGATGAGGATGATGAGGAGGACGCGGCGGACGTTCGGGTCGCCGCGCGATGGCGGCGGCGGCGGCGCGCGACCGAGGTCGGCGCGCGCGCGATCGTCGTCGTCGTCGTCGTCGTCATCTTGTCGATACGGGATCGGGTCGGTCACGTCGCGCCGTCGCCGCGCCGCGTCGTCGCCGGGATCGCGGCCTCGGCGCCGCGGCGACGAGACGCGGCGTCGACGCGGTCGCGCGCGCGGGGTCGGCGCGCCGCGGCGCGGGGTGGACCGACGCGCGACGCGGACTGACGCGCGACGCCGGAACACGTCAGCGTTCGTTCAGTTCATTCCGAGAAGACGACGAACCGCGCTCGCGTCGCGGTAGAAGCTCATCGATGCCGCGCGCGCGCTTTCTTCGCGTCGCCGCGCCGCTTCGAAACCGCGGCGCCGCGCTCGCGTCCACCGCCGCGTCCATCGCGACCGCCCGCGGGGCGCGCGCGTCGTCCGCGGCGTCCAGCATGTCCGCCGACGACGCGCCGACCTCGACGACGAGAAGGACGACGAGACGATTCGTCGACGTCGGCGCCAACCTGACGGACGCGATGTTCGCGGGGGAGTACCACGGGAAGCGGTACCACGACGCGGACCTGCCCGCGGTGCTTCGCCGAGCGTGGAACGTCGGCGTGGAGAAGATCGTCGTCACCGCGGGGACGCTGGAGGACGCGACGACCGCGCTGGACCTCGCGGAGGCGCACGACGGGGATGAATCATCAGACGAGGGAGCGGCGTCGTCGGCGTCGGCGTCGGCGTCGTCGGCGCGTCTGATGAATCAGGGGCGTCGTCGTCGTCGTCTGTACACGACCGTGGGCGTGCACCCGACGCGCTGCGGCGCGTTCGAAGCCTCCGGCGACGCGGAGGCGCACCTCGCGTCGCTGGCGGCGATCGCGAGCGCCAACTCGCGTGAGCGCGGCGGCCGCGTGGTCGCGATCGGCGAGTGCGGGCTGGATTACGACCGCCTCCAATTTTGCGACGCGGAGACGCAGGCGCGTTCTATACACTGGTCCCCATACGAGCCCGTCCGCGTGGTGAACGCCGATCCTTAAGGACTCTTGTCATCGTCTCTCTCCGCCCACCCTCGCTTTCAATCCCCGCCCTCGACGCCTTTCAACTCCACCTGACGCCTTTGAACTCCACCCCGACGTTCGCTCGTATGGAACGACCCTCAGCGCGTCTGGTTCCGGCGGCAGTTCGAGCTCGCGAAGTCGACGAGGCTGCCGATGTTTCTGCACATGCGCGCGGCCGCGGACGACTTCATCGAGATACTCGCCGAGGCGGTCGCGGAGGGGACGTTCACGACGGGGGTGGTGCACTCGTTCGACGGCTCCGTCGACGATTTAAAAAAGTTGCTCGCGATCGACGGGGTGTTCATCGGCGTCAACGGCTGCAGCCTGCGCGCGGCGGAGAGCCTGGCGACGCTCAGGGAGCTGCCCGTCGATCGCGTGATGCTCGAGACGGACGCGCCGTGGTGCGGGATCAAGAGGAGCCACGCCGGGTACGAGCACGTGCGGACGACGTGGACGGCGAAGGATAAAAAAAAAATCGACGAATTCGACGAGACGACGACGGTGAAGGACCGATGCGAGCCGTGCCACGTCGTGCAAGTGTTGGAGGTGTTATCGCGCGCGATGGGGGTGGACGAGGACGTCCTCGCGGACGCGTGTCACGCGAACGCGATGAAGGTGTTCTTTCCGGACGAGGAGACGGTAGGAGGCTCGTAGACTTTCTCATTATTCTTTTAGACTAATAATACTGTACCTTCGTACGTTTCCTTCGAGTCCACTCATCGTCAGCGTCCGGCGGACCAACGCAGGAACGAGTTCGCGGCGCCGCCTCCGCCGACGCCGCCGACGACCGGAGACGCGCTCGGGGTCGCGTGCGCGGATCCGACGCCGCCGCCGTGGTACCCGCCGTGCTGCGGCGTCGGCGCCGGGGCTGGCGGAGCCGCGTAAGATCCGTATCCGTATCCGCGCTGGTCCGGCCCGTGACCGTATCCGTACTGCTGCGTCTGCGGCGCCGGATACTGCCACTGTTGCCCGTGCTGTTGCCCGTACTCCGCGGCGGCGTACGACTGCTGCTGCTGCTGCTGCTGCTGTTGCGGATGAGATTGAGGATACGCGCCGTACCCGTACGCCGCTTGCGACGGCGACGGCGCGTACGCGAGCGCGGACGCCCTCGCCAACGCCTCCTGGAACGTGTCCGTCCCGCCGCCGCCGCCGCCGTGGTGGTATTGGTCGTGGCCGTAGTACCCTCCGACGCTCGACGGCGTCGCCGCGTTCGAGCCGTAGTACGCGCTGTGGTGATCCGCGTGCTGCTGCTGCTGCTGCTGCTGCTGCTCATGGTGGTACTGCGGCTGGCGCGTCGCGGGCGAGGACGCCGCGCTCGGCGGGTGACTCCGGTACCCAGAGGTAAAAAACGCGCCTGCGGACGTCGGCGGCGGCGCGTCGACGTCGCGCCGCGACGACGCTTGGTACGCGGCCGCGGCCGCGGCGTACGGCGCGGGCGCGGGCGCGGCGTACGGGGTGGCGTACCCCACGTCGCCGATGCGCCCGGACGGGATGCGTCCGCTCGTGGACGGCATGCGAAGTCTCGCGCCTCGCGGCTTCTCCAGAGGTTCCTCCCCCTCCTCCTCCTCCTCCTCCTCAACCTTCTTCGCGCGAGCCGAGAACGGCCTCCTTCGCGGCGGCGGCGGCTCGTCCGCGCCCGCTCTCTTCCCCGCGCCGCGAGCGCTCTTTTGACTCCTCGTCGACACCGTCGACGTCGTCGACCGCGCGCTCCGAGCGCCCCCCGCCGCCGCCGCTGCCGCCGCCGCCGTCCCCGGCCGTTCGCGTCGCTCCACCGCCCCGCCCTCCTCCTCCTCCTCCTCCTCCCTGAACGCCCCTCGCGACCGATGCGACGCGTCCCCGCGCGCGGAGACCGACGTTCGCGCGCGTCGCGTCCGCGGCGAGTCCCTCTGGTCCACGCCGAGCCCGCCCGGCCCGGAGTCGAACGCGGGCCTCGGCTTCGCGGCGCGCGCCGTCAGACACCGCCGGCCGCCGCCACCGGACCGCGCGTCGAACGCGGGGCGCGCCGTCGCCGGCCGTCGCGCGGCGGAACTCCCGGTCCTCCGCGGCGGCGTCTCGTCGTCGACGACGACGTGCTTCTTGTTCTTCCTCGCGGTCGCCGGCGGCGGTCCGCCGACGCGGCGTCCGTGGAGGTCGTACTCCGCGCGCGGCGTCGCCGGCGGCGGCTGCCGTCGCCGCGCGGAAGCTCCGTACCCGTACCCGCCGCGTCCGGGCGTGCTCGCGACCGCGCCGCGCATCGCGCGATCGTACTCGAACCGTCGTCGCGCGGTGGACGGCGTCGCCGCCGTCGTCGTCGATCGGCGGCGACGATCGCCCCGGCCGAAATCGTCGTCGTAAAAGTCGTCTTCGTCGTCGTCGTCGCGGACGCCGAACCCCCCGAACCCCGCCCCCGTCCGCGGCGTCGTCGGCGTCCATCCGCGTCCTCGCGGCGTCGCTCGCGGCGTCGCTCGCGGCGTCGCTCGCAGCCTCGCGCCGCCGTCGCCGCCGCCGCGGTCGACTCTGCGCCCGTTCAGGTCGTACTCCGCGGTCGGCGGCTTCCTCGCGGGCGGCGACTCGCGCGACAGCGCGGCGAGGTGCGCGTACCGGTCGCGATGCGTCGTCGCTCGACGGCGCTCGGGCGTGAGACGCGCGGGCGCCCCCCCCCCCGCCGCCGCGGTGCTCGGCCGTCTTCCTCCCACCGCGCCCGCGTTCCCTCCGCGCCGCCGCGGCGTCCTCGACGCGAGGTGCGCCTCCATCATCCGCGCGCGGACTTCCCTGTCGGTGAGCGGCGTCGTCGTCGTCGTCGTCGCGCGCTGATGTTGATGATGCGCGGGTCGACCACCGCGCGACGACGCGCCGCCCGCGGTGCTCGGGCGCCGCGCGGAGGACGGCGCCTTCGACGCCGCGCGTCCGGTCCTTCGCGCGGACGACGCGGGGCGCCGCGCGGGCGGCGGCGTGATCGCGACGTCGTCATCCTGCGGGGGGAGCGCGAGGGACGAGGAGGAGGAGGAGGATGAGACGCGGAGCGAGCGAAGGAAGACTTCGTTGGAGGCATCGATTGGAGGAGAATGACGACGCGCGCGACGTCGCGCGACGTCCGCCGATCGACGCGCCTCGTCCTCGTACGCCCGCAGCTCCCGCCGCAGCTCCTGCCGCAGCTGCTCGAGCTCCCTCGAGCGGTAGCTCATCGCCGCGGCCGTGCCCCGCGCGCGAGAGCTCTCGAGCGCGCGGCGTGGCGACGACAGCTGAAACACTGGACGAGACGACCGTTTGAACGACGACCGCGGACGCGGCAGTTCCATCGGACGCGACGAGAGAGATCCGACGCCGTCTCAGAGCCCGTCTCAGAGCGACGCGCGCGTCGACGCACGCCACGCGATGCCGTCGAAACGCTCGCCTAAGAAGACGATGGCGGCGTGGGTCAGCGACCTCGAGTCTCAGCCGCCCGCGCCGCCGAAGTCGCCGCCGCGCGCGCGGCGCGAGAAAGAATCACCGCGCGCGGGGGCGACGTCGTCGTCGTCCGTCGCGTCCGCGCGCCCGTCCGCGCTGACGAGCCCGGTGCGCGCGTCCCGCCCCGGCGGGTTCGCCGCCGCGGAGGCCGCCGCGGCCGCCGCGCAGACCGCGCACGAGGAAGAGAAGCGCGCGAGAGCGGCGCGGATCGAGGCGAACAAGAGGGACCTCGCCGCGCGGACGCGCCTCCCGCGAACCGGCGCGCCCCCGAAGGAGAGCGCCGCGTCGTCGACGCATCAAACCCAATCGAAGCGGCCGTCCGCGCCCGCCGCGGCGGCGTCGTCCCCCGCGAAGACGACGACGACGACGAAGACGAAGACGAAGCCGGCGCTCCCCCCGCGGTCGCCGACGAAGCCGTCCGCCCCCGTCGCCACGGTGACGCGCCACCCGGTGACGCGTTCCCCGGCGAAAAACAACGCGGACGGTCGTCGCGCGCCGTCTCCGGCGACGATCGCCTCCGACGCGCGCGCCGCCAACGTCCTGTGGGACCGCACCGCGCGCGCGATGCGAACCGCGCACGACGCGCTGGACGAGGCGGCGTTCGCGGTGTTGCACGACGGGCCGAACGTCGCGGCGGGGACGCCAGGATTCGGCGCCGGCGGCATCGGCGGCGGCGCGGTGAGAAGAGAACAAAATCGCTCCCCGCGCGCCCGCGTCGTCGTTCGTCGTTCGTCGAGGCGTTCTTCTCTTTCGCGCGCCGCGAACCGCACGTTTGTTTTGACACGTGGGAAGTGTGTGAACCAATCACGCGCTCGCATAACTGACACGTGTTGTCTTCCCTCGACCACGCGCAGGACCCGAAGTCGTCCCACGCCGCCGCCGCCGCCGTCAGCGGCGCGACGCGGAAAAAGATCGCGTCGCGCGCGGCGGTGAAAATTAAAGCCGCGAGGGACGAGCTCAACGACCTCTTCGCCGGGTTCAACGAACTCCGCAGGCACGGCGACGCGCTCGCGGACGCGCTCGCGCGAAGCGAGGGCGGGTACGCCGACGTCACGAAGCAGCTCGCGAGCGTCGCCGGATACGCCGAGGAGACGACGCGAGCGCTTCGAAAAAGCGCCAAGGAAAAAACCGACGTGTCCTCCGAGCTCGCGGAGACGAAAGCCGCGCTGGACCAAGCGAACAACCACGTCAAGCAGCTCACGCAGCGCGTGGAGCTCGAGGCGACGAACGCGCGCGAGCTCGCGCGGTGGAAGGTGGAGGCTGCGGAGGGACGGAAGCACTCCGCCGCGTTCGAGGCGATGCGCGACGCCAACGCGCGGCACAAGGAGGCGGTGGCGAAGCTCACCGCGGATAACATGGTGTTTCTGACGCGAATGCGCGAGTCCGAGACGGAACTGAAGACGCTCAGGGAGGAGACCGCGGGGATGCGCGGGGAGGTGGAGGATAAGCGCGGCGTGTGGTTCGACCGCGCGAGGAAGGATGTCGAGCGGGTGGTGCAAAACGCGATGAAGAGGGCGGAGGACGCGGAAGCCGCGCTCGAGGCGGCGACGGGCGCGTCGGAACAGCGCGTCGAAGAGTGGACGAAGACGCTCGAGATGACGCGGACGAAGCTCGAAGAGACGCTGAAAGAGAACGACGCGCTCGCGATGAAAGCCGCGGAGGCGATGAACGCGGAGAGCGACGCCGCAGCGGCGTTGCGGCAGTCCGAGAGCGAACTTCGAGACGCCGTCGACCGCGCCTCGGAGAGCGCGCACGCGGCCAAGGCGGCGACGGACGCGATGGCGGCGGCGCGCGAGGAGCTCGGCGTGCTGCGGATGGAGCACCGCCGCGCGCGCGAGGAACTGCAACTCGCGGAGGGCACGGTGCGAGACAACGCGAAGGAGCTGAACAAGTGGAGGGCGGTCAACGAGGGCGTCATGCGATCGAAGAACGAGATGGAGTGGCGCATGCTGGAGATGCAAGCCGCGTTCGAACGCGCGGGGTTGTCGTTCATCCCGGGCGAAGGCGCGGGGTCGGGGTCGGGGTCGGGGTCGACGCCAGCGCCGGCGCTGAGCCCGCTGCCGCCGAGCCTTCATCGCACGCCCGAACCCGTCGTCGTCGCGGGCGGCGGCGGGTTCAAACGCGAACGCTCCAACCCGGAGCTCGAAGCCGCGATGCACCTTCGTCGGTCCGTCGTCGACCTCGGAGACGACGACGACGACGACGACGACGGTCGCGACGAGGCGATCAGCGAGACCGTCACGCCCGTGGGTTTGACCGCGCCGAGCGGCGTCGAGCGCGCCGCGAAGACGGCGTCGAAGACGGGCACGGCGGCGCCGTTGATTGGAAAGGCGACGACGAGGGGGGGGTACGGCGCCGCGAACAAGACGCCCGCGGTGAAGTCCCCGAAGAAATCCGCCGCCGCCGCCGTCGCCGCCGCCGCGGAGGAGGAGGAGGAGGTTGTTCTGGAGAAGGCCAAGGAGCCAGAGAAGGCGAAGCCCGGGAGGAGAGGGCGCGGGAAGAACGTCGCGAAGGTTGTCCCGCCGCCGCAGCAGCCGTCGAAAAAGGAAAAGAAGGCGGCGGCGGCGAAGGAAGCCGCGCCCAAGAAGCAGAAGACGTCGCGAGACGACGGCAGCGAGAGCGAAGAGCCGCACCGTCCGTACCAGCGACTGCACGACGACGAGGCGGAGGCGGCGGGGAGCTCCCCCGGGCCGGAGTTCCCGCCGCTCGCCGCCGACGACGGCGACGGAGGCAAGAAGAAGAAGAAGAAGAAGAAGTATTCCGACGACGCGACGTCGCTGTCGCCGCCGCCGCCGAGCGGCGCCGCGAAGGGGATCAAATCCTCGCTCGCGCGCGCCGCCGCGTCCGCCGCCGCGTCCGTCGGCCGCGCCGCGTCCAACGCGTCATCGGAGACGAACGACGACGGCGATCTCTTCGGCGGCGGCGGCGGCGGCGCGCGTTCGTTGCCGAGCGCGGGCAGCGCCGACGCGGCGGCGGAGGCGCGCGAACGCGCGTGGATGGAGGCGACGATGGAGCGCGCGCGCCAAGCCGCGGGCGGCGGGTTCGTGAAACGCGTCAACGCGGCGAAGTGGGGCGGGGCCGACGACGACCTCGACGGTCACGCCGTCGTCGACGAGCGCGTGTTTCTCGAAGCCGCGGCGCGGACGACGCGCCGCCGCGCCGAGGAAGCCACGGCGACCGCGACCGCGACGGCCGCGCCCGCCGCCGCGCGCCCGGCGAGCGCGAGGTCCCTGGCGAGCGCGACGTCCTCCGAGGCGGCGCAGAGCGGCTTCGGGTGGATCGGCGGGCACCCCGGCGCGAGCGCGCACACGTCCGTCGCCGCGCTCGACGGCGGGGACACCTCGGACGAGGACCGTAGGGCGCTCGCGGAGGTGAGACTGCTTCCCGTACGACCCCGTTCGCGTGGTGCACGCCGTTCCTTGAGGACTTTTCTCGTCGCCACTCTTCACCCGCGCTTCCCTTTCAACGTTTGACCGGTAAGACGTTCGACTGACCGATCGCTTCACCCACGCAGGGCCGCGCGCCGCGCGTCCCGTATTTCGGCGGCTCGTCCTCCGACGACGAAAACGAAAACGACGACGGTGCCGCAATGAGCCCGCGCGGGCCGCGCGTGGACGCCGCGCGGCACGTCCCGGGGGTCGGGTTGCTGTCCAGCGGGAGAATCGGCGCGTCGTACGGCGCCGTGGACGAGGGCGGCGACGCCGGGGCGCGCGCGCGCGGCGGCGGCGGCGGCGGCGGCGGCGACGCCGTTCGATTCGCCAACGCGTTGCCGAATTTCGAGGGGCTCTCCCGGGACGAGATCGTCGCGCGCGCGATGTCGAACGTCGACGCCGCGATCGAGCTCGCGGAGCAGCGAAGACGCGAAGGCGGAGGGGACGGGCGGGAGGTCACGGGGTTCAGCTGGGCCGAAGCCGTGGAGAGGGAGCTCGGCGGCGGGAGCGGGAGCGGGAGCGGGAGCGGCGGCGGCGGCGGCGGAAACGGATCCGGAGGCGGCGGCCAAAAAGTCACCTTCTCCAACGCGTTGCCGCGGGTTCGATGAGCGCGGAGCGTCGATCGATCGAATCGCACGCTTCTTAGTTTTAAAAAATAATGATGTCATCCTCGTTGCAAAAGTCAGTTCAGTCGTACCCTAAACAGAACAGGAGCCGGTCGACGACGGACGGCGACGTTCGAGCTTCTCGTTTTACTTCGCCTTGTTCTTCTCTGCCCACGTCCGGGCGTTTTGGAACATCCTCAACCACGGCCCCGGCCCATTCGCGTCTATCCCCGCGTCTTCCGGCGCCCACGGCATCTGCCACCCGAGGAACGCGCGCTCGGGGTGCGGCATCATCGCGAGGTGTCGCCCGTCCTTCGAGCACAGACCCGCGATCCCGCGCTCGCTGCCGTTGGGATTGAGCGGATACCGCGTCGTCGCCTCTCCGTCGGCGTCGACGTAGCGAATCGGCGCCTGCCCTCCGGCGACGATGTCGTCCACGCGCGAGGCGTCCGGGAACTTGACCTTCCCCTCCCCGTGCGCGATCCAGATGCCGATCTTCGAGCCTTGCATGCCGTCGAGCATCACCGCGGGGGTGTCGGCGTCCACGCCGACGGTGACCCAACGCGATTCGAACCTTCCGCTGTCGTTGTGAATGAAACGCGGTTGCTTCTCGTCCGACGTCTGTCCCAACCCGCCCTCCGCGGGGACGAACCCGAGCAGCGCCATGAGCTGGCAGCCGTTGCACACGCCCAGCGAGAACGTGTCCTCGCGGTCGTAGAACGCCTGGAACTGCTCCCACAGAGCGTCGTTAAAGCGGATGCTCCCGGCCCAGCCCTTGGCGCTGTCGAGGACGTCGGCGTAGGAGAAGCCGCCGACGAAGACGATCCCCTGGAAGTCCTCGAGCTTCACCTTCCCGTCGAGGAGGTCCGACATCGTGACGTCCCACGGGCACATCCCCGCGGTGTAGATCGCCGCCGCCATCTCGCGGTCGCCGTTGCTGCCCTCCTCGCGCAAGATGGCCACCTTGACCTTCTCATCCGCGGGTTTAGCGAGAATCTCGTCGGGGGTCTTCTCCGGCTGGTAGGTGAGACGCCACTTCGGCACCTTCCGCTCTCTCAGCCCACCCTGCTCCGCCGCGACCGTGGCCTCGGAGGATTGCATGCGCTCGAGAAGGAAGCTCGTGTGCTCCCACGCGTCGCGGAAGTCCGCGACCGCGCCCGCGACGACCGCCTCGCCGCCGTCTGCGACGGCGACGGAGATCATCCCGTCCTCCGTCACGTCGCCGATCGCGCGGCACGTCACCCCCGCGGCGGCGTACGCCTTCGCGACGTGGTCCACGTCGTCGGGCGCGATCTCGAGGATGATCGCGAGCTCCTCCGCGAACATCGCGGCGAGGTCGGAGTCGTCGGAGTCGTCGTCTCCGGACCCGCGCGGCAGCGTCGCGTTGACGCCGACGTCGGGGCGCGGAAACGCCATCTCCGCCAGCGCGACGACGACGCCGCCGTCGCTGACGTCGTGCCCCGCGCTGATCTTCCGCTCCCTGACGAGGTCCTGCGTCGTCTCCCACGCCGC
>Ga0181560_10001233_pt1 | contig 23829 bp, 20 predicted proteins | sample 011ome_20_FD_133751 | JGI IMG/M metagenome (GOLD analysis project Ga0181560, IMG submission 133751) | Coastal salt marsh microbial communities from the Groves Creek Marsh, Skidaway Island, Georgia - 011509CT metaG (megahit assembly) | ecosystem: Environmental > Aquatic > Marine > Intertidal...
ATAAAGAGGTGATTCAGCAGACAGGTGGAATGGATTTAGTGATTGATGGAGCTGCAGGAAATACGATAAGTAATTTGATGGACCTTTGCAAACCAGGGGGTCGTCTTGTTTTTTACGGTGCCACTCGTGGTAATCCAGACCATTTGGAAGCACGAAAGTTATTTTGGAATCAACTCCAATTAATTGGAACTACAATGGGTTCTGATGCTGATTTTTTGCAGATGCTTCACTTAGTAAATAAATACCAGATTAAGCCGATACTGGATCAGGTCTTCCCGCTAGAGCAAGCAGACCAAGCCTTTGATCGGATGAAGGAGGGCAGGCAATTTGGTAAAATAGCTTTAGTGCCTTAAGAAAAAAGGGAGTGTTTATTCTTCTTCTGTGTCCAATAAAAAGTTTTGGTAAGCATTTGACAACTCTTTTTTTGCTTTTTCGTCTTTGAGAAGGTGAGCAAGGGCAATTCCTGATTCAAATAGTATTTTTGCTTTTTTTAGGTCTGCCTCCTCATAGAAAAAGTGGGCTGCGGGAAAGAATACTGGAAGATAATTTGGGAAATTATCTAAGACATAATTGAATAATTTGGCTGCTTCAGACTTTTCTGATTCTCGATATTCTAGGGCCAATGCATAAAAATTGAACGGATTTCCAGGTTCCTCTTTGCAATATCCTTTGAGTAGTTCGATTCGTTCTAAATTGCGCATGAATAGTTTTTTTAATTAAAGCTAGCCTGTTATTTTCACACAAAATAAATCTAAATAACCAAACGCTAAACCAATGAAGATTCTTGTTTGTATCACTCACGTACCCGATACGACTTCCAAGATTCATTTTACTGCCAATAATACTAAGTTTGACCCCTCAGGGGTACAGTATATTATCGGACCCTATGACGATTATGCCTTAGCTAGAGCAGTGGAATTGCGTGATCAAACTGGAGGAACATTGACTGCACTGAATGTAGGGGAAGCCGAAACAGAGCCGTCATTGAGAAAAGCATTGGCTATAGGAGCAGACGATGCTATTCGCATAAACTCATTCCCTAAAGATAGTTTTTTTGTTGCTAAGCAAATTGCCCAAGTAGCCAAAGAGGGAAGTTACGATTTGATCTTGATGGGTAGAGAATCCATTGATTTCAATGGTGGGATGGTCCACGGCATGGTTGGGGAATTACTAGGTATGCCTTCTTTTTCCCCGGTAATGAAGCTAGAATTAGAAGGAACTACGGTGAAAATGGCACGAGAAATTGAAGGGGGAAAAGAATATTTAGAAGCTCAACTTCCTTTAATAGCAGGTTGCCAAGAGCCAATTGCCGAATGGAAAATCCCAAATATGCGAGGGATTATGTCTGCTCGAACTAAACCCTTGGTGGTTGTGGAGCCAGGAAGCTTTGCTACACAAGCTGAGGCGAGTAGCTATCAATTGCCTCCAGCAAAAGGTGCGGTCAAGTTAGTTGACAAGGATCAAGTAGCTGAATTAGTTCGATTGTTGAAAAATGAAGCGAAAGTACTTTAACTTATTTTTTTAACTCACTCTTAACCAAAATATTATGGCGATTTTAGTATATGTAGAGCAAGCTTCTGGAAAAATAAAAAAAACAAGTTTGGAAGCAATTTCCTATGCTTTTGCATTAGCGCAAAAAACAGGGGAAGGTGCTGTGGTAGCAATTGCGTTGGGTACGATTGATGTGCAAGAATTGGCTGCTATTGGTGAAGCAGGAGCGTCAAAAGTATTGCATGGTACAGATGAGCGACTCAATGCTGGTGTGATTCAAGCACATGCTACTGCTGTAGCACAAGCATTTCAGGCAGTGGGAGCGAGTACCTTGGTTTTGGCAAAATCTTCCTTGGGAGATGCAGTAGCAGCTCGTCTTGCAATTAAATTAGAAGCTGGCCTCGTTTCCAATGTAGTCGAACTTCCTCAATTGGAAAATGGATTTGTGGTCAAAAGAAGTATTTACACGGGTAAGGCATTTGCAGATACCATCATGACCACGCCTAAAAAAATCTTAGCCATAAAAAAGAATGCAGTGGATCAAAAGGTGGATGGAGTCAAGGCTCAGGTAGAGGTTTTTGACCTGTCCCTTCCAGCTACTGATTTTGCTTCTAAAATCACTGATACTGAGCGGACAATAGGGGAAGTATTGCTTCCAGAAGCAGATATTGTGGTTTCTGGTGGTAGAGGAATGAAGGGGCCTGAAAATTGGGGGATGATAGAGGACCTTGCACAGTCACTTGGTGCTGCTACGGGTTGTTCCAAACCAGTTTCAGACATAGGTTGGAGGCCACATCATGAGCATGTGGGGCAAACGGGTGTAAAAGTTGCCCCAACTTTGTATATTGCCATTGGTATTTCTGGGGCTATTCAGCATCTTGCAGGTGTTAATTCTTCCAAATGCATTGTGGTCATTAATAAAGATCCTGAAGCCCCTTTTTTCAAGGCCGCAGATTATGGTATAGTAGGAGATGCCTTTGAAATAGTTCCTCAACTAACAGCAGCGCTCAAAGCAGCACAATAAATTTTGTGGATAAATTGGTAGAACTCGAAATTTTAGGTCTTTCATCCAACCACTCTCAATCGGGGTCTTTTACCCTAGTGTTGGGAGAGGTGGAAGGTGTACGCAGGCTTCCTATCGTCATTGGCATGTTTGAAGCTCAAGCTATAGCCATAGAGATTGAGAAAATTATTCCAAATCGACCAATGACCCACGATTTATTTAAATCTTTTTCAGATAGTTTTAAGTTTGAAGTTGAAAAGATTGTGATATCTGAAATGAAGGAAGGTGTATTTTATGCACAGATACACAGTAAAAATGAGGAAGCACTTGTGGAAATTGATAGTAGGCCTTCGGATGCAATTGCTATTGCTGTTCGTTTTGGTGCTCCAATTTTTTGTTCAGAAAATGTGCTTTCTGAGTCTGGAATAGAATTTACAGAGGAGGAAAAGCAAGAAAACACTAAAAAAGCTTCTAAATCTGTAGGGAGTAAAGGGGCACCTCCTAAAGAAAACTCTTTGAAAGATTTTAGTTTGGATAAATTAAATACTTTACTAGATAAAGCCATATCAGACGAGGACTACGAAAAGGCTGCTCGGATTCGTGATGAAATTAATAAACGAAATTAATTTAAGCTCCAATTTCAATTGGGGCTTTTTTCTTGCCTAGGATTGGTCTATTTTTAGCAATTATTTTGACCATAATTTCATGGATTACGCAAGAGGAGCTTTAGGTTTATTATTTATTGTATTGGTGGCCTATTTGTTTTCTGCCGACAAGAAAAAAATTGATTGGAGGTTAGTAGCTATTGGTATTTCACTTCAATTAGTTTTTGGCTTCCTGATTACTCAAGTAGGTGTAGTGAAGGATGCTTTTCAGTTTCTTTCAGAAGGCTTTGTAAAATTTCTAAGTTTCAGTGAAGCTGGGGCTAGATTTATTTTTGGTGATTTAGCTGGCGATAGTTTTGGATTTATTTTTGCTTTCAAGGTATTGCCTACTATTATCTTTTTTTCTACCGTTTCTTCGGGATTGTATTACCTCGGTATTTTGCAAAAGATAGTGTATGGTATTGCTTGGGTGATGGCACGAACCATGCGTTTATCTGGGCCAGAATCACTTTCTGCAGCAGGAAATATTTTTTTGGGTCAAACAGAAGCTCCACTTTTGGTCAGGCCGTTTATTCCTCAAATGAGTAAATCCGAATTGATGTGCTTGATGACAGGTGGGATGGCTACAATTGCTGGTGGGGTTCTTGCAGGCTATGTGGCATTTTTGGGAGGGGATAGCTTGGAAGAGCAAAGTAAGTTTGCGGCCTATCTCCTTGGTGCTAGTATCATGAATGCTCCAGCTGCCATTGTTTTGTCGAAGATTTTTATTCCGGAGACAGAGAAAGAAATCAAGCAAGATAAACTCGAAGTAAACCAAGAATCTATGGGGGTCAATCTGATTGATGCAATGTCAATTGGAGCTGCAGAAGGATTGAAACTTGCTTTGAATGTAGGCGGGATGCTATTGGCATTTATTGCGGTGATTGCGGCAGTAAATTACGGATTGACAGGGATGATTGGGGAATATACTGGTCTCAATGCTTGGGTAGAAAATAGTACTGGAGGCCAATTTAAAGGATTCTCTTTGGAGTATATTTTTGGACAGGTATTCCGTGTGTTTGCCTGGGTAATTGGAGTGGAATGGGCGGATACATTACAGGTAGGTAGTCTTTTGGGCCAAAAAACAGTAATCAATGAGTTTGTGGCTTACCTAAGTCTTGCAGAAATGAAGGAAGCTGCTTCCATTAGTCCCAAGTCTGTGGTGATTGCTACCTACGCCTTATGTGGTTTTTCTAACTTTAGTTCGATCGCAATTCAATTGGGTGGTATTTCCATTATTGCTCCTAACCAGCAGGGCAACCTTAGTCGGCTAGGGATACGTGCATTGATTGCCGCTTCCTTGGCTTGCCTGATGACCGCGACTATTGCTGGAATGCTGGTTTAAAGTACTTGGTTCTAATTCCCATATAACTTCTTTCCTACTTCCTCATACTTGTCACCGGCAGTCCAGGTAGGCTTTTGCGACCAATTGGCAATTTTTTGAGCAGATAGGATGTAAGACTTCCAATACAGATGCGCATAGTTTAAATCAAAGCTATCCACCTCATCGGCTGCTTTGTGGTAGTATTTGTTAATCTCATCGTCAAACGCAGTGAAGCCAAGGGTAAAGCTGGGAGCAGGAATTCCCTTTCTTGCAAAATTCACGTTATCGGAGCGGTCATACAATCCTTGCTCGGGAGAAGGATCGGCTTTGGCAGTTAATCCAAACTCTGCCACAGCCTCGTTAATCAAGAAATCAGCAGAGGTTCTTCCCAATCCAATCACGGTAATGATCGAAGTGTCATTATAACCCGCGTTATCGATATTTAGGTTGTAAACGATTTGATTCAAGGGAATCAATGGATTGTTTGCAAAATAGGCACTCCCTAGTAATCCTTTTTCTTCTGCAGTCCAAAGGGCTAGTAGAATGGATCTTTTAGGCGGGTTATTAGCAAAATACTGTGCTGCATTAAGGACAGCCACGGTACCCACTGCATTGTCTCGTGCACCGTTGTAGATTGAATCGCCTGTAGCATCAGGAGTACCTACCCCTACATGATCGTAATGAGCAGAAAGGAGAATGAATTCTTTTTTTAATTGAGAATCTGTTCCTTCAATCCAGGCCAACACATTCTTCCCTTCGATTTTACGGTTTACTTTTCCTTCTATTGCAAGGGTAGCATTGCCCAAGTTGGTACCGGTTAACTGGTTTTTCCCATCTTCTACCCACAGGTAGGGAAGGTTACTGGACTCACCTTGATCCATTCCCATTTGAGGTCTATTCAGAAATCCAGATACCAATTGCCAAGGTACAGAAGGGACATTGAAACGTTCAATCAGAGCGACTGCTCCTGCTTCATTTGCGCGAACGGACTTTGCTCTGCCCTCCGAAAATAATTGATTCGGACTAAATTTATTTGGTGCGCCTACATGGGTGATTGCAACTTTTCCTTTGAGATCTTTTCCTGCAAATTCTTCTGTTGATCCAAAGCCGACATCTACCACCTCGTAGTTGCCAGAGAACGAGTGACCATCCAATACCAAGAGATTTTGGCCTTGGGTAAAAGAAAAGCTTCCTAATTGAACAGAACCTTTTGTAGGAGGAGACGACAAATTGAAGGGAATATCTTGGTAATAACCATTACCTCCTGGAACTGGTTTTGCACCTGCTTTTTCAAGTTCTTGCGCGATGAAGGTGTAAGCCAATTTCATTTCTGGGCGAATCGGATCTCGTCCCATCAGCTCATCTGAGGCCAAATAGGTGAATTGAGAAATTGCCTTTTCGGAAGAAAACCTTTTTTCAATATCCTGCTTTTGAGCGAGGAGGGGAGAGCTGCCAAAAAGTACAGCAGATAAAATCATTAGGTGTTTTTTCATAGCGGGGAAAAGTATTGGGTACTAAAGTAAATTAAATTTTGAATTCAATCAGTTGCTTTATCTCAATTCATTCAGGTTCCAATTCAAAAGGTTGGCAGTACTAAAGAAATGTGCAGGAGGTGGACAAACTAATTGAATGGGATCAGTGGAGTAGGGGGGAGTAAAAGCAAGTTTCCAGGAATGTAAAAGTAGATTTTGTAAGCCAAAATGAGCTTCAAAATAGGTGTTTTGCTTGTTGTCCCCGTGCTTTCGATCCCCCAGAATGTAATGCCGAATATGGGCCATGTGCCTTCGGATTTGGTGGGTCCTGCCAGTAAGCAATTCTATTTCCAGTAAACTGTAACGACTGGTTGGGTATCGGCCCGTGCTGTCAAAGGGTTGTTCGGATTCACGCAAAATGCGGTATTTACTTTGTGCTTCTTGGAGTTTGCCGGAGCGTTCGCTGGTGAGAGGATGGTCAATCAGTCCTTCGCACAGTGCTGGAATCCCTCTGACGATGCAGAGGTACCTTTTTTCGATTGCTCGGTCCATAAATAAGGCCTTGAGGGAAGGAAGGACTTGTTCGTTTTTTGCAAACAACAAGCATCCGCTTGTCGCACGATCTAGGCGATGAACCGGCGCTACCCAACTTCCCAATTGATCTCGGAGTTGAATTAAGGCGTTCTCCTCCTCTCCAAAAGCCAGGGCCGTTTTGTGTACCAACAAGCCTGCTGGTTTATTGATCACCACCAGCTCTTGGTCCTCAAATAGGATCTCAAGCATGAAAAGGGGAGTTGAGCACCTGTGAATGCATAGCTAGCTTAGTCAATGGTTCCGGAGCCAATGCATTCTTCCCCTTGGTACCAGGCGACAAATTGTCCTGCCGCAATTCCTTTTTGCGCTTTTTCAAAGATTACATAGAGCCCGTTTTCGCGTTGGATGAGTGTGGCTTTGGAAAGTGCCTGTCGGTAGCGAATTCGTGCGGAATAGATCGCATGTGCACCTACTTGAAGTTGTAGGTCTTTTCGAATCCAATGAATTTCTTCGGTTTTCACAAAAAGGCCATAGCGGTTGAGTCCAGGATGCTCCTCACCCAAACCGGTGTAAATCACATTTTGCTGCGTATCCGTAGCGATGACAAACAGGGGCTTGCCTGTACCACCCACTTGTAGGCCTTTGCGCTGCCCAACGGTAAAGTAATGCGCCCCTCGATGCTCGCCAATGACCTTTCCCTGGCTGGGGAGGTAGGTTAGGGGAATGCAAATTGCGTCTAGTTCTTCTTGGCTCCAGGCTTGAGGAGAATTTGACGCTGGCAGTTGATGGAGTTGGTAATCGGGAAAGTCTTCCGGGATTTGGATGATGTTTCCTTGCTTGGGCTTCAGCTGCTGCTGCAAGAAGTCAGGTAGGCGCACCTTACCAATAAAGCAGAGCCCTTGGGAATCTTTCTTTTCGGCTGTCACTAGGCCAGCTTGCTTGGCGATCTCGCGAACTTCAGATTTTTGGAGATGACCAATGGGAAATAGCGCTTTGGCTAATTGCTCCTGGGAAAGTTGGCAAAGAAAGTAGCTTTGGTCCTTGTTCGCATCCGCTCCGGCAAGAAGTTGGTGCACGGGATTGCCATCCACTTCAATCGTTCCTTTTTGGCAGTAGTGGCCGGTGGCTACATAATTTGCCTTTAACTTTAACGCGGCCTTGAGAAAGATGTCAAATTTGATTTCGCGGTTGCACAGGATGTCTGGATTGGGAGTTCGGCCTGCGCTGTACTCGGCAAACATGTAGTCCACAATCCGTTTTTGGTATTCCGCACTTAGATCAATGGCTTGGAAGGGGATATTCAGCGTTTCTGCTACCAACATGGCATCGGTAGAGTCCTCTAGCCAAGGGCATTCGTTAGAAATGGTGACCGATTCATCGTGCCAGTTTTTCATAAACATGCCGATGACTTCGTAGCCTTGGTCTAATAAAAGTTTGGCAGCAACGCTGCTATCTACACCGCCCGATAAGCCGACGACAACTCGAGGTTTTGTTTTCATAAGGTAGTGGTTAATGGAGTAAAGGTCCATTAGGGGACACTAGAAGATTGACTCAAGGGAGCCGAACCGGTGCAAATGTACGGAATGCTTCTTTTATTTGAACAATTCAAAAATCCCTCTTGTTCCTAAATTGTTAATTCGTTTTTTATCATGTCTGTCAATTCCCTACAATCTCGAATTCTACGTGGCGATTTTTTGCCTGAATTGGACTTTCTCACTTCCAGGTCTGGAGGTGCTGGAGGGCAGCATGTGAATAAAGTAGAAACGAAAGTGCAGTTGAAGTTTGGCGTGCTTGCCTCACAAGTGCTGACCGAAGAGGAAAAATTGACCTTTGTTCAAAAAAATCCAACTAAGGTTGATCAATTTGGATTTTTACAGTTAACCTGTCAGGAAACCCGCTCACAATTACAAAATAAAGAGTTAGTCATCCGAAAGTTTTATGACTTACTCCGTAGTACTTTCTTTCAAAGGAAGGTAAGAAAGGCTACTCGTCCTAAAAAAGGCGCTGTTGAAGAACGCTTGAAGGATAAAAAAGCAAAGGCTGAAATCAAACGAAATCGATCCAATTTTAAGCCAGGTTTTGACTGATTTTTTTTCAATTTCACTCGCTTCCTCGGTTTAAAGTTTAAATTTGGCTGCTGGTCTAGTTATCTCCCTCATGAAATCAACCCTATTTTCCAATTTCCCCCGTGTTTTGCTTGGGTTACTTATTGGAGCTTTCCTTTTTTTGGGAAGTTGTCAATCCAAAAATCCAATCGAGGGAATTGAATTGACCGATGAAATTTCAGTTGCTAGGCCTGTACTCACTTCTCTACGGTTTCAGCAAATAAATGGGGAAGAGTTTGGTTTTCAAACAGAAAATAAAAAATGGACGGTGCTTCATTTCTGGGCTACTTGGTGCAAACCATGTCTTGCAGAATTCCCAGAATTAAAGGCGGCACTTCCTCATCTTCAACAGGCTACTACTCAATTTATCTTTGCTACTGAAGAAGAATTAGGACAAATCCAAGCCTTTGAAAGCCGACATCAAACTGGATTGAACCTTAGCAGATTTGTAAATGGTTCGTTGGCAGATTTTGAAATTTATGCTTTACCTTCTACAGTAGTGCTCGATGCGAATGGAAAAGAGATCTTTCGTCAGGTGGGATTATTGGATTGGAAAAATATTAAAAGTATAGAGGAACTAATTCAATTCAGGCCATGACGAAAATTTCAACTTCTTTTTTTCTTCTCCTATTCTGGGTTTGGTCTTGCAAACCAACCGACTCCAAATTGATTGAATTGGAAAACATTCCTTTTCCAAAATTGGAAAATTCGGCCTTGCCCAATTTGTTTGCTACCGATTCCAATCTTTATATTTCTTGGGTCACGATGGGGAGTGATACCAATTCAGGGTTGTATTATTCCAATTTGAATCTTGAAGGGCAATGGGGTAAGCCTCAATTGATTAATCAAGGATCGAATTGGTTTGTCAACTGGGCGGACTTTCCTGCGTTGGTTGAAAATCAGGGAGTTTTACTCAGTCATATCCTTCAAAAATCTTCCCCAGTAACTTTTTCTTACGATGTTAAGCTTCAAGTGCTACCCAAAGGTGCTAGCCAATGGAATTTGAATCTTCCCTTGCATCAGGATAGCACACTCACTGAACATGGATTTGTGTCAATGGTACCCTACACCTCTACTAGCTTTTTTACATCCTGGCTCGATGGTCGGGAAACTTTGGGGGGAGGCCATGATCATCCTGTCCATGCAGGAGGGGCAATGAGTATCAGGGCCGCCGAAGTGGATTTGAAAGGTAAGGTTTTGTGGGATGAACTTTTGGATGCAAAAACCTGTGATTGCTGTCAAACAACTAGTGCCATTACCAATTTAGGTCCCGTAGTAGTATACAGAAATCGATCCGATAGAGAGATTCGAGATATCGCCATTACACGGCTTTTGGACGGCAAATGGACCGAACCAGCTATTATCCACCCAGATGGATGGGAAATCAGCGGATGTCCAGTAAATGGGCCGAAAGTAGTAGCCCAAGGCTCTAATCTGCTTGTAGGCTGGTTTACCGCTCCAAAAGGAATCCAACAAGTCAAATTTGCCTTTTCTACCGATGCAGGAGCATCCTTTGGTAAACCTGTGGTCATAGAATCTACTGGGATAATCGGCCGCGTAGATGTGGCGTTACTAAGTGAAGACTGGGGAGTAGTGTCCTGGATGGAAACTAAAGGAGAGGAAACCTTCCTGTATGCGGCGGGTATGGACCAAGCAGGAGAAATGGGAGATGCCCTTCAGATCACACGGGTAGATCCAAGTAGAAAAAGTGGATTTCCACAACTTGAAGTTCTTGCAGGTCAAGTCTATTTTGCTTGGACAGAGGTAGTAGGAGATAGTAAAAATGTCCGTACTGCTCGAATCCCTCAAGAGGCATTTTTGTTTTAAAAGATCTTTACTAAGATTGTAATTAACTGTCACCTGCATGTCCCAAACAGTATTCAAGAAGGCAGGGTATGGTCTTCAGTTGGTGCTGTCGTGGTTTCCTTTTCTTTGGTGATGTCAAAAAAAAATCCAATGAAGAGAGGTAGGGTAAGAGTATTAATTTTCATGCTACCGGGTTTGATTGCAAGAGTTGATTAGGGTTCGTTTGAATTCATTTACTTTGCTTAAGGAGTTGAGTTGAGTAAATTATTCTGATACGTTTGTTTAACTTCTCCACAGCCAAGCATAGATGCACCGAAATAGGGATTCTTAATTTCCTTGAATTCACTCAACCAATACCCCCCTTTGTTAGTAAAAGCCATAGGACAGAAATCTTGATATACTACCTGCTGGCTGAGTGGGTAGGTTTCCACAAGTTGAATGATGGTAGCAGACAAACTTGAAAAGTGAGTTCTAGCTTCGCTTAGATCCTTTGCTCTTTTAATTTCGATAGTTGACTTGGATAGTTGAGCCATTATTTTCTCCCAATTGACCTTTTCCTTTTCAGTTCCAGGAGCTGAACTCACTTTTGCCAATGCTTGTGCTAAAATTTGGTTAGCTGTGGTTGGCATTTGATCTTTCACCAAGCTATTTTTTACCTGGAAGTATGCAGACACCACTGCAGCTATTTCTTGGTTTAATGCTGCTGAAATCTCCATTTAATGCGTTTTACTTCGGTTTAGGAGGCTTGGTTTACCCGAAAGCTGTGCAGTAGCATCTAGTGCAAAGGCCCCATAAGAGACGATTTCTTCTCCTGCTTTTAACCCTTCCAGGATTTGGTAATTTTCTCCTAGGCGATTTCCAAGAGTCACTTCTCTCATCACAAATTCTGGTAGCGCCACATTTGGCACTTTTACGTACACAATTGAACGTTTGCCTGACCATAATACGGCGGTTCTGGGTACCATGACTTCAGCCGAATTTGTTTTCTTTCGAGTTTGAATGCGTGCAGTCACAAACATTTCTGGTTTTAGAGCATTACCAACATTGAGAATTTCAGCTCGTACCGAGGCCACTCGGGTATTGGTATTGATGAGTGGATCCACGAAAGTAACTTTTGCGCCAAGTGTTTCACCAGGCTTACCGGCCACAGTAAACTGTATTTCATCCCCAAGTGTTACAAAAGGAAGATCAGACTCATACACATCAAGAATTAGCCAGAGTCTATTCAAGTTTGTGACGGTGAAAAGTACCGAACCTAAGGAAACATAATCACCCAAGGAAACATTTTTTTGAATTACGACGCCTGACTGATCGGCAAAAATATCCATATGCTCTTTTACTTGGCCACTCCGTTCTATTTCTGCAATTTGATTGGCACTCAATTTCCAAAAACTTAGTTTATCCTTGCTCGCTTGGTACAGTTGTGGGAAGGTTTCTTTTGTTTTTGCTGTTTCTAGCAATTCTTTCTGTGCGGTTAGCAGCTCTGGGGAGTACACCGTAGCAATTTTCTGTCCAATCTTCACTTCCTCCCCAGTGAAGTTGATAAACAATTTTTCAATTCGCCCAGGGAATTTTGCTGTTAAAGAAGCATTTTCACGTTCATCTGCTAGTAACTTACCTGATAGAATTAACTCCTTTTTGCCTTTTGAACCGCCGATTACTAGTGTTTGCACCTGTGCCAAGGCAAGGGCTTCAGGAGTCATTTGAAATACCTGTGGATTGCTGCTACCTTCTGATCCTTGGTCTCCTGGAATTAGGTCCATACCACAGATAGGGCAATTTCCAGCTTCGGAAAGCCTTATTTGAGGGTGCATAGAGCAGGTCCAACTAGAAGGGAGTCCTTCTCCTTCCTCATGTGCATGCGTATCTGTAGTTGCTGAAGTCATTGCTCTAAATCCCCATCCAAGAAGTATTCCTACAATTAAGGTGAGCGAAATCAAAGCGATTTTAGTAAAAAAGAAATTTTTCATAGCGAATACTAATTAGAAGTTGATAGGGCTTGGGGAATGCAAAGCATCCAATTTTGCCAAACTTTGGTGCTGCTGGTAGAGAGCATTGAGTTTTTTGCCACGGTATTCCAGCAGTAGTTGCTGAGTTTGTAATACCTCCGCAAGGGCTAGATTTCCTCCAGCATAGGTCGTTTCCATAATGTGAAGTTGCTGCTCTACCAAAATAATTTGTGCTTCATATAGGTTAAGGAGTCGTTCACTTTCCTCCCAATCCCGAATGGCACTTGCCCATTGAAGGGTAAGTAGATTGCTTGTTTCCTCTTGCTGCATCGCTGCCCCATTTTTTAGGTAGTCTGCCTGCTTAATTTTCGATGAAATTTTTTTCCGGTAGATCGGAAGGCTTAGTGTCAACATGGGCATCACCATATCTTCACCACCCATTGGTAGGCCATTTTCGAGTCTTGAGGTAAAGGTCATGTAGTTGATGCCTGCACCGAGCATGGGCTTGCCTTCTAGCTTGGCCATTTTACCTTGCTTCGAAAAGGCCATTTGCTCTGAAGCATACATACCAAGCATGGGATTACTGTTTTTTATTTTCTCCAAATAGTCCTGTTTGGCAAGGGGAAGTTGCGACCGTTCCCAAGTAGTCGGTAATACTAGATCTGCTTCCATGGGGCGATTGAGTAGCTGCTGAAACTGATATCGAAGTACTTCCTTATTAGCTTCTAGCTGCTGCAAGGTGGATTCAAGTTCCTTAATCTGCAACCTGATTTGAAGGATAGCAGTTATACTATTGCTCCCTGACATTGGAAGGGGTGACATTCCCGTGGAAGCACTAAGCGCTCCTTGCATGAGAGTCGGGGTAGCCCCGCCCATCGCTGCCATTGAATTTGGGTTGGAATTGGCATTTTCTGTGGGGCGAAAGCTAGTACTTGGTAGCACTATAGGATTTCCTGCCTGGTACTGCATTAAGGCTAACGTTTCGTACTTCACTAAGTAATCAAGGTTTTCTTGGGCAAGCTGATGCTCTCCTTGAAGCAACAGCAGCTTATTCCAGGTAGATTTTACCTCAAAAAACAAGCGATTTTTTTCTTCTAGGAACAACTGATAATCTGCTTGGCTCATGTGGTACGCCTCTTCTTTTTGGGTAGATAGCATCCCAAACCAGGGGAACATTTGCATCAGCCGAAAGTCAGCCGTTTGATTGCCCATAAATCGTTCCATGGGGCGAATGAAGGCACCAACTTGAAGTTCTGGATCAGGGAGGCTCGCTTGGTTGACTTGCTCTAGCGCTGCTTGGTAGCGCGCATAGGCAGCCTTAAGTCCTGGGTTATTTTCAGCGGCCTGGAGAAGGTAATCTTCCAAGGTTTGCGCAGGTAACGTCTGCGTTCCTGTCCACAGAAAAACGAGGAGACAAATGAGGGATAGGATAATGCTCCGCATCTGCTTACTTTTTGGCAGATAAAATTGAGAAGTAGGAATTTGCTTATTTTTCATCGGATTTCTGAGTAGTGGCCAACGGGATTTCAATACCTTTTTGATTCAATTTTCTTTCCTCCCACCAGCAATACAAGGTGGGTACAATAAATACGGTGGTAATTTCCAATAACATGCCTCCAAGGGCTGGAATGGCCATAGGGACCATGATGTCGGATCCTCTACCTGTGGAAGTGAAGATGGGGATCAGGGCCAATAGGGTAGTGGCAGTAGTCATCATGCAGGGCAATACCCTTCTTTTTCCAGCTTCAAGTACTGCAGCTCGGATTTCCTCTACGGTACTTGGCTTCTTTTTAGCGAAGTTTTGATCTAGGTAGGAGGCTACCACCACTCCATCGTCAGTGGCAATTCCGAACAAGGCAATAAATCCTACCCAAACGGCCACACTTAAGTTGTAGGCTTTCATCTGGAATAAGTCTCGCAGGTTGGTTCCCAAGATGTCAAGATTTAAGAAGCCGTCAAAGCCTGCAAGCCACAGCATCAAGAAGCCTCCAGAAAAGGTCATGGCAATACCAGTAAATACAAATAGCGTGGTAGAAACAGCCTTGAACTGGAAGTAGAGCAGTAAAAAGATGAGCACTAGGCAGAGAGGAACGACTAACCCTAGGCGCTTTTCAGCACGTATTTGATTTTCATAGGAACCGGAAAATTCAAACCGAACGCCTTCTGGAACAATAAGTTCGCCAGATACGATCTTCTCATCCAAGTATGCTTTTGCATCTTCTACAACAGTTACTTCTGAGAAGCCTTCGTTTTTGTCCAATAGGACAAATCCAACCAAAAAACTATTTTCTCCACGGATCATGTCTGGACCTGGTCGGTATTGGATTTCGACAAGTTGACTCAAGGGAATGTAATTACCTGTGGGAGTAGGAATTTGGAGATTTTCAATGGCCTCTGGATCTTCACGAAATCCTCGTGCATACCGCACACGAATAGGAAAACGTTCCCTACCTTCTACTGTCGTGCTCAGTGTCATGCCGCCAATAGCCGCCTCGATAAACTCTTGGACATCTACCACATTCAAGCCGTATCGGGAGATTTTGTCTCTGTCAATGGCCAACTCGAGGTAGGGTTTGCCCACGATTCGGTCTGCAAATACTGCATCTTTCTTGACGGAAGGAACCTCCTTCAGGTACTTTTCTACTTTTAAACCAAATGATTCAATTGTTTCAAGATCAGGACCATATACTTTTATTCCCATAGGAGCTCTCATGCCTGTTTGTAACATGACGAGGCGTGTTTCGATAGGCTGCAACTTGGGTGAGCTAGTCACCCCAGGGATCTTTGTAACAGCAAGAATCTCTTCCCAGATATCGTCAGGATTTCGAATATGTGCTCTCCACTGTCGGAAATATTCTCCGGACTCATCTGGCAGAAGTTGAGTGACGTCCAAGTCCTGAATATTCATTGTGTTGGGATCGTAATTACCTCCATTTTTCAATAGATATTTTCCATCTTCTACAGCAAAGCGAAGTCGATTTCCTTCGGCATCGCTCAAATATTCGGACTTGTAGTTGATTGTATTTTCATACATAGTGATAGGGGCAGGGTCAATGGCTGTTTCCGCCCTACCTGCCTTACCTACAACTAGGTCCACTTCTGGGATAGAGGCGACTAGCATGTCCAGTTTTTGGAGTACTTCCTTATTTTCCTGTATGCCGGAGTGAGGCATGCTGCTGGGCATAAGAAGAAAAGAGCCTTCGTTGAGGGAAGGCATAAATTCCTTTCCCAAACCAGGGAAGGTATGAGCCATTCCAGACCACACTGTGGTGGGACGGATGTTGATACCAATCAAATCAAATGTTTTGGGCACTACTCCAAAAACACGTCCAAAGCCTAACCAAATCGTTAGCCCTAAGCTGATGGTAATTAACGGAAAAAGTAGAAAGCTACGTTTGTGGTACAGGCACCAGGTCAAGAGGCGAGGATAAATTCGAATGAAGCTGGCAAATCCACCGAGTACAAAGGCTAAAAGGAGTGCTATAAAAAGAAAGTTGACAATCGTGCTGACCGATACGCCCAATGGCATCCAAAGCGTGGTAAGTAGCCAAGAAACAAATAGCAGGGTGGTGTATAGTAAACCTTTTGCTTTGTGTTTTTCTAACTTCTCAGGAAAATGGAAGACAGCACTGTGAATTAGCCCATAGCTAAACAGTAGTGCACCCCCCCAAGACCAAATGAATACCCCAAAAATCGGGCCTAGGAAAAGCAAGGAGTAGTTAAGATAGCGACTTACTTTGTTGGATAGACTTTTCCAGTTGAAGGCCCAATGCGTAAAAGCTGGTAAAATCAACAAGGAGATAAGCACTGCAGAGATCAATACAAAGGTTTTGGTGTAAGCAAGCGGTCCAAATAGTTTTCCTTCTGCTGCTTGAAGGGTAAAAACAGGTAAAAAGCTGATGATTGTGGTGCCTACTGCTGTGAGGATAGCTCCGGAAACTTCTGCGGTGGCCAAGTAAACTGTTTTTAGCTTGCTTTGCTCTTTTGGTGCTAGTTCGAGGTGGCGAAGAGTATTTTCATTTAAGATAATCCCCAAATCTACCAAGGTACCAATGGCAATAGCAATTCCTGAAAGTGCCATAATATTGGCATCTACACCGAAATAGCGCATAAATATGAAGCTCATCAGCACGGCAAGAGGGAGCAAGGCCGAGATAAGTAAAGATGCGCGCAGATTAGCCACCATAAATAGGATCACTAAAATGGTTACCAAGATCTGTAGGTTGATGGCTTCGTAGAGCGTATTTAAGGTCTCATAAATCAACCCCGAACGATCGTAGAAGGGTACTAGGGTTAGCTTAGATACAGTGCCATCTGCCAGGGTTTTGCTTGGAAGACCGACAGAAAGCTTTTCAATTTCCTTCTTTACTCCTTCAATGACCTGTAGCGGATTGTCTCCAAAGCGCGCAATGACTACCCCTCCCACTGCTTCTGCACCGCCTTTATCCAAGATACCAGACATGTTTCGAGGTTGTGGACCGATATTCACCCGAGCTATATCTTGGATGCGGATAGGAACGTTATTGGTGACTTTGACTACGGCTTTATCCAAGTCAGTTAACTCTTCGATGTAGCCAAGTCCGCGGATATAGTAGTCTACTTTATTGATTTCGATGGAATTGGCCGATACGTCTAAGTTAGACTTACGTACAGCCTCCATCACCTCCATAAGGCTTACTTTATAGGCCTTTAGTGCTGCTGGATCCACATCGATTTGGTATTCTTTTATATAGCCACCAACAGAGGCTACTTCAGCCACGCCTTTCACTGCTGTGAGTGCATAGCGAACGTAGTAGTCTTGAATGGTTCGTAGCTCTTCGGGATTCCATCCGCCACTAGGGTTGCCATCTTCATCACGGCCTTCAAGGGTGTACCAATATACCTGGCCAAGTGCTGTTGCGTCTGGTCCCAGTTTGGGCTGCACACCTTCGGGAAGCAATCCGGATGGAAGTGAATTCAGCTTTTCGAGCACACGGGAGCGGCTCCAGTAAAACTCGATGTCTTCTTCAAAAATGATGTAGATGCTTGAAAATCCGAAGGCAGAGTTTGAGCGCACACTCTTCACGCCGGGTAAGCCAAGCAAGGAGGTCGTAAGAGGGTAGGTGATTTGATCCTCTACGTCTTGGGGGGAGCGTCCCATCCACTCGGTGAACACAATCTGCTGATTTTCTCCGATGTCAGGAATGGCATCTACCGGTACTGGGTCGCGCGGAAAACTTCCAAAGTCCCAATTGAAAGGAGCAGTAGCTAATCCCCAGCCTACAAAAAGCAGGAAAAAGAGGATAGTAATGAGCTTATTTTCTAAGAAGAAACGAATTATTCGATTGATCATGATTCCAGGGTATAAATGAAAATTTCCTGAGGCTTAGAGCCACAGTAGATTCACAAAAAGCTTGAGACAAGCTTGCCTTGGAATTAAATCAAGAAGGATTGGTAAAGCAGTTGAAAATCCCGTTTGGGAATTGGTGGGCTATATTCGGAAGGAAAATCAACCTCCTGAATACCAAAAAAGTCTGCTTTAAAAATAAAAACCTGAAGAAAAGGAAGAATAAAGGAATGGCTAAGTTGAATTTCAGCCTGGCTGATTTGAAAATCATCATCTACTTGGAGGTGCTGCGTTTTGTTTTCGCAGCAACTTGATGGGTCATCTGAAGTTGAATCCTCAGTTGGAAGTTCCATTCCACAGTTCAAGTGCTTCTCGCCAAAACCTATTTTAGAATCCATCTCGTGGCCCATGCACCAATGCGTGGTCTTTGCCATTCCCACAGTGGAAAATAGCAGTAGAAACGCTAACAAAATGGATACACTCGATTTCATACGACAAACATACGGATAAATTGAACTAATTGTTTCACCTCCACTTGATTTTCAAATGCCTTAAGTTCTTGAATATGAATTCGGTGTAGAAACAATTAAATTTCAGTTGCTAGAAATCCTGCCTTCAAAACCGCCTTTCGGATGTCCTCCGGGGCTAGTGATTCGGTTTCCACAGTGAGTGTTCGACTCGGATCCTGTAAGTCTACTTGCCAGGTATGAATACCGACCTGCTCATTTAGTTTAGGACTTACTTTGGACAAGCAATTGCTGCACTGAATATTGGTCGAAAAGGTATATTTTTTCATTTTTAGTAAATTGATTTATTGCTTATTGAGTTTGTTTAATTGTATTTCTAGTTTAAATAATTTTTCAACCGAATTAAAAACTAGATTCCATCCAAATTTTTTGTTTTTAATCGTAAGCTATTTCCCACTACAGAAAGGGAACTCAAGGCCATAGCTGCACTGGCAATCATGGGGTCTAACAAAAACCCAAATAAGGGAAAAAGTAGTCCAGCAGCGATTGGAATTCCAATTAAGTTGTAAACAAAAGCCCAAAATAGATTTTGCCTAATTCCATGAACGGTTAACCTTGAAAGTCGAAGAGCTTGTGGGATTTTGGCTAGATCCGAATTCATTAGCGTCATTTTAGCCACATCTAAGGCAATATCAGAACCCATACCCATCGCAATACTTACATCTGCTTGTGCCAAGGCTTCTGCATCGTTGATTCCATCACCCACCATGGCCACTACCTTCCCTTGATGTTGTAGGTTTTGGATGAACTTGGATTTATCTGCTGGAAGACATTCAGCTTGGTATTGGGTAATTCCCACCAGGTCTGCTACTACCTTGGCTGGAGCATTTTGATCACCTGTAAGTAGGATTACGTCGATCCCCATATCCTTTAATTCCCTTACTACTTTTTGGGCATTTTGCTTCACCTGGTCCTCAAGTCCAAGAACAGCCAATACTTGTGATTGATTGCTCAACCAAATCAATGTTTGCGCTTTTTGTAGGCTTTCTTTTTCTATTGCTTCCATTTCAGGAGAAATAGGGATTTCAAGTGTTTGAATCCACTTTTTGGTCCCTAAATAATAGGTTTGTCCTTCAATCTCTCCCTTAATTCCTACTCCAGGTATGTTTTCAAAATTCGAAACTAAATAGTTTGGTAAACGCTTATTAACAAAAAAGGCAACCACTGCTTCGGCTAGCGGATGTGTAGAATTTTTCTCCAACGCAATAAGAATACTTTCAATTGATTTACTGTCCAATCCACTTTCCGTTCCGTTTTCCCAATAACCACTAACTTTAGGTTTGCCAAGGGTAAGGGTACCTGTTTTGTCAAGGACAATAGCAGTGACTTGGTGGCCAAGCTCAAGGCTTTCTGCATCACGAATGAGGATTTGTTGCTCGGCACCTTTACCCATACCTACCATTAGCGCAGTTGGGGTGGCTAGACCTAGGGCACAAGGACAGGCAATGACTAATACAGATACTGCTGAAAGGACTCCAAAGTGTAGGGCATTATCTCCTCCAAAAATCATCCAAATGGCAAAGGTAAGAATGGAAATCCCAAGAACTGTGGGTACAAAAACCGCAGAAATTGTATCCACTAGCCGTTGTACGGGAGCTTTACTGCCTTGAGCTTCTTGTACGCGATGGATGATTTGAGCTAGTAGAGTAGTATTCCCTATTTTTTTTGCACCAATCTCTAGACTGCCATTCTGGTTGAGAGTGCCTGCAAAAACAGAGTCACCAGGGGATTTAGCTACAGGAAGGTATTCTCCACTTAACATACTTTCATCTAGGTAACTCTGACCTTGAAGCACTTGGCCATCTACAGGGATTTTTTCTCCAGGCTTTACCAAGATTATATCTCCAATTTGTACCTCCTCGAGTTTTATTTCTTCATGCAAGCCATCAACTATTCGTATCAGAAACTTTGGTTGCAACCCGATTAGTTTTTTTAAGGCAGTTCCAGTTTTAGTTTTTGCACGCTCTTCCAGCATTTTGCCCAAAGAAACAAAGACTAAAATTACAGCAGCACTCTCAAAGTAAATAGGCGGATGAATTTCTTTGCTTTGCCAGAAATCTGGAAAAAGCGTAGAGAAAGTTGAAAATAAAAAGGCAATGAAAGTACTCATGGCAACCAATGTATCCATATTGGATTGACCATGTTTGGCAAGTGCAATTGCTTTACTGTAAAAATGTCTACCAAAATAAAATAGAACAGGGATGGAAAGGAGTAAACTTATCCATCTTCCCGGGACCCAATCCATAAAAAACATTCCTAGGATGAGTATAGGAAGGGTAGCAAAAGCAGCACCAATCGTTTGCTTTTTAAGATGTTGGTAATTTTCTTCTTGTATTGCAGCTACCGATTCAGAACTGTCTTTAAGGCTAATTACCAAGCCATAACCCACTTCTTTTAGCACGTCATTTATCCCTTCTGCTGAGATGCGTTCGTCCCAGGTAACTGATAAGGTACTAGTAGCGTAATTGACTTGGGCTTTCTCAATCCCTTCTGTATGCATCAGGATTGTTTCCACGCTGGAAGCGCATGCTGAACAAGTCATCCCTGTAACTGGGAAAGTTTGCTTTTGGCTTTTGGTAGGAACAGAGTTCATGGTGCAGTTTACATCCAAAAAAGTCTCTTTTTGAAACTATAGTTCCAATTGAATCAAAAAAGGCAGGTTAAGAATGAGATTCAAAAAAGAATTACATTTCAAGAATTCGTTGGATATCTTTGGTTAGCCCAAAAAGAACCAAAATATCACCTGCTTGAATTTGGGTATCGCCATTCACTACTCCAACTACTTTTTTGATAATGGATTTTTTACCAAGCATATTAGTGCGCTCTATCTCGTGGATGATGGTAATTACAGTCACCTTGTATTCTTTTCTAAGATTCGTTTCTTCCAAGGTCATCCCTACATAGCGCTCTGGCGTTTTCACTTCAATTACATTGTAATCGTCGGAAAGGTCCAAAGAATCTAACACATTCTTCATTTGGAGGCGCTTAGCCATTCGCTCTGCCGAATCCTCCTCTGGGTGAACGATTTCAGATACGCCGATAGCTTTGATTACTGTTTCGTGTACATCGTTGATAGATCGACTTATTAGTCGTTCCACATTTAATTGCTTGAAGATCGCTGTTACCATGATGGAGGCGCCAACATTTTCTCCAATTGTAATGATTACTGCATCACAATCCTTGTAAGGTAAGGTCTTGACTGTAGCAGAATCCGTTGCATCCATGTGAATGGCATGCGTGATTTTATCCTTGATTTGTTCAATTTTCACTTCACTGTAATCCACACCAACTACTTCGTGTCCCATTTCAGTAAGGCGAGTAGCAAGAAAGCCACCAAAATTTCCCATTCCTACAATGATGTATTTCATATCTAGACGTTGTTAAGAGATAAATACCCCTTCTTGCGGATATTTGTAGCGCAAAGAACGGGTTTTTCGAATAAATGCAACCAATACTGTGAGGGTACCCACTCTTCCTAAAAACATAATTAGAGCAACTACTATTTTAGAAGCTTCGCTTAGCTGGGCAGTGATCCCTAAACTTAATCCCACTGTTGAAAATGCTGAGAATATTTCAAAGGCTACCTCCAAAATTTTTAAATCAGGGTTGAGAAATAGCACCAGGAACACTCCTAATCCAATCACAATAAATGAAAGTAGCATCACTGCAAAGGCTTTGCGTACTGTTTCTGGATCAATTTGTCGATTAAATACTTCTACTCGGTCCTTACCTTTTGCAATACTGATGGCATTTAGGACTGCTACAGCAAAAGTGGTGGTTTTTAATCCCCCACCCGTAGAGCCGGGAGATGCACCAATCCACATTAAAATCAGATAAATTAATAGGGTAGGTAGAGCTAGTGCTGTCAAATCTACTGTATTAAATCCTGCAGTTCTTGGTGTAACGGCTCCAAAAAAGGCCGTTACAAACTTTGGATACCCTTCCAGACCTGCTAGGGTATTGTCTCCTTCAAAAATCCAATAGGTGATAAATCCTAGCGTTAATAAGATAAACGTACTTGTGGTAGTTAAACGAGTATTGATGTTAAACACTCTAGGGGTATGGTGATAAAACGAATCTTTACTGGTCCAAACATTTACCCAATTTCCAATTACACGTTTTGCCATTTGGGCGTAAGAAACAATTACAGGAAATCCTATGCCACCTACAATGATGGAAATAGCCAATACAAGATGCACATGATAGGCGGTTTGAAAGCCAATCTCATACAGTCCATTACTTAATGTTGAAAACCCTGCATTGCAAAATGCAGAAACGGAATGAAAAAAAGAAAAGAAGAGTCTGTCCGCAGTAGATGTAAAAAGACTCCCATCAATCAAAAAGTAGACTGCAACTCCTATGACTAATTCAAAAATGATTGTAAAAAGGATGATCTTTATTAAAGTAGAGCCAATTTTTCCAATATTATCTTCGTTGATGTAATCTTTAATAAACAGCTGGCTTTGAAGAGATTGTCCCCCTTTAAAAAAGAAACCAAAGAAACTCGTAAAGGTCATTACACCCAAACCTCCCAATTGAAACAGGATAAGTAGGATGGTTTGTCCCAGTCCTGTAAATGCGGTAGCGGTGTCTACAACAATTAACCCGGTCACACATACCGCAGAGGTAGCTGTAAAAAAAGCATCTATCCAACTAATTCCCTGAACAGTAGCGTTTGGTAGTTTGAGTAGGAGTGTGCCAATTCCAATGACAAATAAGAAACTAAGAATGAATATTAACGCGGGGTGTAGGGACATTTTATTGACCCCAAGACTCAATCGGCTAAGCTCAATAAAAAAAAGTAAGAAAATTAAAATATTGATTAGGAGCGATTCGTAGTCTTGAATCCAATCCAAATTCTCCAGTAGACCAAATTGGATAGCCGCAGTAATAGGAAGCAATAGGGTTAGAATAATTTCTAATTGCTTTCTTCCTTTACCTGAATTTTTAAAATTAAAAATTAAACGGAAGAGATAATTTAGTCCCAATACCAGCAATGCAATCCCATAGAGCAGGGAATGAATTGGAAAAATTGCCTGGTCAGGAAAACCTAAATCCAAAATCCAAACTAGGAAAATCAATAAGGTAAAAATTACCCGGATAAGGCTGTTTGTTTTTTTTACCCACTGAAGGGCCAAAATTTGTTTGTCCGGATTTTTAAATAGCCCAGAGTAGCTCATTTCATTCTATCTTGGGTCAAATGTAAAGGAGATTCATAGGAATATCCATAAAAATGTAATTAATTAATTTTTGACTACTATTCATTTCCCCTTTGAGTCAGTCATCCGTGTAACTTTTTTTGGTTATTTGGACAAGGAGAAATCACCTAAAAGAAACAAATGGGCCTTATCTTCGATAAAGTTTTTAGGTTAATTTTTATTTTTTAATTATTGAATGCATAAATTGGTTCTATATAAACCGTCCCACTTATGAAAAAAGTAAAATTTACATTCGCTAGTTTGCTACTTGTAGCTTTCTTTTCTGTCACTTTACTTACCGCTTGTGGTGGTAAAAAGGAGGAATCAACAGAGACAACTGATTCGACCACGACAGAACAAGCTGCTGAGCATCCTGAAGGAGGAGAACATCCCGAAGGAGGAGAACATCCAGCAAAAGACTCAACTTCAGGTAACTAAATTTAAAAAAGA
>Ga0181560_10001235_pt1 | contig 23811 bp, 19 predicted proteins | sample 011ome_20_FD_133751 | JGI IMG/M metagenome (GOLD analysis project Ga0181560, IMG submission 133751) | Coastal salt marsh microbial communities from the Groves Creek Marsh, Skidaway Island, Georgia - 011509CT metaG (megahit assembly) | ecosystem: Environmental > Aquatic > Marine > Intertidal...
GTACGACCACACGATCCGTACGTGACACGTTCTTCAACGCACGAGGAGCATCCACACGACTTTTCTTTACGAAGGACACACCGCTCGAACGACACACCGAGGAGGATGACGACGACGACGATGATGACGATGAAGGCGCACGCGGCGATCCCTACGGGCGCGCGACGCACGACGACGACGACGACGACGACGACGGCGCGGGCGTCGAGGTGCGTGACGCGCGCGTCGGCGACCAAGGCCCCGGCGACGCTTAAGACGGGCGTCGTCACCGGTCAAGATATGATCGACGTGCTGAACCACGCGCGAGAACACGGGTACGCCATTCCCGCGGTGAATTGCACGATGTCGCCGGTGATCAACGCGTGCTTGGAGGCTGCGAAGAAGGCGAACGCGCCGATGATTGTGCAATTTTCCAACGGTGGTGGTCACTTTATGGCGGGGAAAGGACTCGATAATAAGGATCAACAAGCTGCGGTGCGTGGATGCGTGGCTGGGGCGTTGATGGTGCGCGAGTTGGCGGACGCGTACGGCGTGCCGGTGATTTTGCACACCGATCACTGCGCGAAGAACTTGCTCCCGTGGTTTGACGGGTTGCTCGAGGCGAATGAAAAGTATTTCGCTCAACACGGTGAACCGTTGTTTTCTTCGCACATGCTTGATTTGTCTGAAGAGCCGATTGAGGAAAACTTGGAAATTTGCAAGGAGTACTTGACGCGCATGAAGAAGATCAACTGCTTCTTGGAGATGGAAATCGGCATCACCGGGGGCGAAGAGGATGGCGTGGATAACAGCGACGTCGCTCCGGAGGATCTTTACTCCAAGCCGGAAGAAATCTACCAAGTGTACGAAGCGCTCCAACCGATTGCGCCGGACTTCTATTCCATCGCTGCGGCGTTCGGCAACGTGCACGGCGTGTACTCTCCGGGTAACGTCAAGTTGACCCCGAAAATCTTGAAGAACGCGCAAGCGTACGTCAAGGACAAGACGGGCTCTGCGAGCGACAAGCCGATCTACTTTGTCTTCCACGGTGGCTCTGGTTCTTCCCCGGAAGAAATCGCCGAAGCCGTGAGCTATGGTGTCATCAAGATGAACATCGACACCGACACCCAATGGAGCTTCTGGGAAGGCACGCGCGCGTACGAGGCGAAGAACCACGCCTACCTCCAAGGCCAAATCGGCAACCCGGAGGGCGAGCAAAAGCCGAACAAGAAGTACTACGATCCCCGCGCGTGGGTGCGTGCTTCCGAGCAAGCCACCGTCGATCGCCTCTTGGCCGCCTACAAGGACCTTGGGGCTATTGGTGCTTGCGCCAAGTAAGAAGAAAGTTTTTTTTTTCGCCGACGCGAGGCGACCGTCGTCATCCTCTGACGACGCGTCGTCGACGAGCGGCGAGCTGAAAATTTTTCCCTCAACAACAAAGTGAACGTTTTCGCTTAAGTCGTATGGCAAGGAGCCATTTCTTTTCCACTACGCGACGCTGTAGTAAATCCACACGTTACGATTCAATAATCACATTCGATAACTGATTCTCGCTTGAAAAAACAATCACGTGCTCGAGCTTCGCGAAGCGCGAGTTACACACAATGCCCGCCCGCGCTGTAAACTGATCGCTTTTTACAAAAATAACTACTACGTGTACACTAGCTAAGTGGTGCTGATGACATGCTCGTCGCTAGCTTAATTAGAGCGGGCTTGGCGCAACCGCTCGTCGACCGAAACTCGCGGGCGGGTATTTCGCCGCGCCGTCGAGATGCAAGGCGAGAGAGTTTTCACTCTCTATGCCCGACGTTCGGCACCGCGCACGACAACCTCGAATCCACCAGGCGAGGGCATTGGTTCGTGACACATTCCACACGGGTAGATGTACTCACCATCGATTAGGCGCATGTGCCGGCGCTCGTTCAGCGTGCAATCGACGCAGCTCACGTGACCGCACTCCGGAAAGAGCGTTAAAATGGGATCAGCGCGTCGACTGCCGACGAGTTGGATAGTGTGTGCGTGATCACACGCCGCAGATTCGCCGCGTTTCCAGCGCGAAACGTGTTGACTAGTCTCCTTGATAAACTCGGCCACGCGTAACACGTCGCTCTGACTGTTCAACCGCGCCTCCCACTCTTGAACCTTCGCAGCGTCTCCGATGCGCTCTTTATACTTGGCTGTGAACTCCTCGACCGATTCAGCGAGCTTTAAAAAGTCATCTTGATCAACGCGTCCGTGAATACCGCGCGTGTCGTTAACCTTGATCCGTACCAAGTCATCTGGCAAGGCGAAAAAGTTGTCGAAAATATACTTGGCCGACACGCCGCTACATCCTCTGACGTTTAACGCGATGAGCTGCTTACACTCATGCATGATGAAACGCAACGTCTCTTCTGTCAACCTTTCGCAGCCTTCTAAATCGATGTACTCTATGGTCGTGTAGCACTTGCGCAGCACTTTGAGCACGGATCGATCAGTCAATTGAGAACAGTCGCGCAAGTAGAGCCTTTTGACGCACGAAAACGCGTCGTCATCCTGAACGATACTATACAGAATCTTATCCGTAATTGACGACTTGTACGCCCGCAAATCAACAGATTGCCACACGATAGGATTTCGCACCGCATCGCGCATCTGTTTATTCACCGTTGACATTGCGATTAACTGCTTCGCTTCTTTTCTGAAGTGTCTCAATACCAAGTGCAAGACGTCGTTGGGCATAGTTGTGAAATTCGCCGTCGGACGCGCTTTGGCGCGCGCAAATTTAATGAATTCCAACACATAAACTGCGATCTCGTCATCTTGTTCGTACACGTCGTAAACTTCACTGCGAGATGCGAAAAAATAAACACATTTAGTCGACGGCGTTGGGCGACGTCGTTTAAACCTCACGCACCCTTCCAAACACTCGAGTTCTTCTCGCAACGCGTCTGCTTGATCATCTAAACGCGCGCGTTCTTCAGCGCTCAACCTAAAAATGTTAAAACACATGCGTGTCAGCACAAAATCGCATCAATAAAGCCCTCCGTCATCACTGGTACAGGCAACCGTCGTCGACAGCGCCCGGAGCGCCGCTCGTCTGGCGTTTCAACGTTTCAACGAAACACTCGCCCACTACGCACCCGCTATCCCGTAATTTAGTAATCACCGACGATAAATCACCACAGACCGATTTAACTCGCACGCGTAAGCCAGGCAAGCGCTCCACAGTCGACGCGCTCCGCGAACGAGTCGCGCGGTCCGTCGACGTCTCGCCTTCGAGCTCGTCGTCTCTCGAGCGCTTCGTCCCGCTCGACCGCCCACCTTCGTGCCCGGGCGTCGCGATGGAGTGCTCAGGCGACGCATCGTTTGGAGTTTGTAATCCCGGCGATGCGTCGTCCTTTCGTTCCTTGCTCGGCGAGCGCACGGAGGAAGACATGTCGGCGCGCACACGAAAAGAATTGCCTCGCGCGAGACACACTTTACGAGCGAACCGCGCGCGCCTGACGCCTTGAAACCTAATTCGCGCGCCTCGCGCGGGTCAGAGTGTATGTTTTTACGCGTGCACGCGCGTGGTAGCGATCGCAGCGATACGCGACGGCGTGTGAGGACACGTTTGTGGAGCACTTTTGAGTAAACCTGTTCAAACCGCCGACGAGCTCACGGCTCGCGAGCACGTGACGCTCGCCGAACGCGCGAGTGTTGACATCAATGACGCGCGCGTCGCATAACTATTCGTTGCATTACATGTGCGCGCATTTGATGGGGCGATCGAGGGCACGCGTGCGAGATGTTCGCGTCGGCTCCACGCGGTATCGGTTACGCGGCCCAAGTCGCCGACGCCGACGCGCTCGATACATCTGCCGACGCCGATGATCTCGCGCCCGCGCTCGTTGCGGACGATTTATATTTCGTAAACGCCGCCATGCGATCGACGAGAGTCATTCGGGTGATCTCCGATCGACACGTCGGGCATGACGCGTGAAGCCGAAGCCAGGCGACCAAGCACTGTTGGTGAAACACGTGCTGGCAACGCGTGATGATGGCGATTTCTTCCGCCTCGAGCGTCTCGACGCATATCGGGCATTCGAGCTCGATGGCTATGGTTTCTTTCTCGCCCTTGTCGTTCACCCCGCGCGTTTCGATCATGTTCGTGGCGCGTAGAAACTGCCACCATCGAGGACTACCGACGACGCAGCGAGGCAAAAGTTGAATGACGCGCCTGGTCGCCGGCCGGATTCGCTTGTGTTGCTGCTCCCAAAAGCTTTCATGGTGATGAGCCTCTCTCGCGAGCACACCTTCGGGCAAGGTGACGATTGCGCGGCGATGTTCGCTCTCTTCGTCAACGTCTCTCAAACGTCTGCGCATAAAATCGCTTTCGCGTCCAATCGAGAGCTGTCGCCACGCGTCAAATGTTGCGTTGTCGTCACCCATTGCTGAGCCTTCTTCCGCGCGACGCAACACAGATAACATTTCACGCGCTTCGGCGGCGTCGGCAACGGACGATGTGGACGATGACGAAGTGTCAAGAAATTCTCGCGGATGCGTCGTCCCGGTTGCGTCCCGCATCCGCATTCGGCCGTGTCTCCGTCGACGAACGCCGCGACAACATCGACGTAGCACGCCATCGCGAAACATGACAAACGTCAAAAATATTGCGCCGGGGACGACCCATAATAGTGGCCACGCGTACGGCGCGCGCTGTGGACGTGACGCGCTCGGATCGTCCGCGCGATCCGTCACGTTAAACATCAGCTCTTCGCCCAATGTGAGCAGCTTCCGTCTATAGCTCTGCATTTCGGCGTCGTTTATCGATCGAGAGCGCGAAAGAGCGTGGGATGGTACGGGTGCTAGGCGAAATGTCGATGTGCGTGCGGTGCGATGATGTCCGAGGCGTCGACGTCGCGAGGCGTCGACGTCACGCGTGGGAAATTGTGGCGTCGGCGTGTTGGGGATGTACTGAACGGTTCTCATACGTAACATTTTGATACACTTCATAAGACGATACTGATGATAATAACCACGAAACATGGCACGATTGGTGAAACTTAGTGTTCCTCAATCACGCGTCTGTTGCTGTGCTGGTAATTTACACCGTGGTGGTGAGCGGGGAGTTTTCCGCGTCGGCGGCTTCGGAGCTCTTGTCGTTTTTTTCTGGCGATCGATCGTGCGTCAACATTCGGAGTTTACCTTCCTTCGTACCGTACGCGATGCCTTGTCCTGGAATCGGGTGGAAACATGCGGCATTAACTTCATCTTCAACGGATGGTATAATGCGCACGAGGTGCATGTCCTTGGCGCTGAAAATTTCCAAAATTGTGTGCACTTGGGAAAACGATTCGGCATCCGCCATAAGAAGATACAACGATGGATGGCGACGTCCATACGCCAATAATACATGCTCGCTCGTCGGGCTGAACTGAATGCTCGTCAAACAATGTGCCGCTTTGACTGCTCGTGCGTTCAAAACCTCACCAAAGTTTGAAGCGTCGATGGAGTAAGTGCGAAGCTCGCAAATGTAGCGCGTCGTTTCGCCAGTGCTGTTCATCGCGAGCGACGGCGGTGGCCTGCACGCCTGGCACGTGGCGAGATACCGTCCACATGGCGAGAAATGCGCACCCATCTCACTGCATAACACCGTGTGTTCAAGCACAAGCTTTGGTTCCTCAAAAGGTAAAATTTCGAGCTCGCCGTCTTCATCGACGACAGTTTTAAAGTTCCACAGCTTCAAGCGCACGATGCAAGGATCCTGGTCACCATTGGACTGTGCCGCCGCCGCCGCCGCCGCTGCCACGCCACCGCCCGGTGGCACAAACGCAGGTGGGCCCGTGATGCGCATCTGAGCCGCCGGTTCTGTCCCTGGCGCGGTGTGAAAATTGGTGCGTGCGCGAGCCTCGTAGCGCGAAGCCAACGCCGATAGCATCGGCGCGCGGCTGAGTACACCCAAATTCGCCCGTTGTGGCGCACGAGGCGTCGCGAGCGTAATGGTATTTTCTGCCGCGCGCGGTGTTCGATCGCTACGTATCGTCACCGATCGTAAACGCCCTAAAGCCTCGGTTGAGGAAGACCCTGAACTAAATCGATCCGCTTCGTCTTCGCGCTGCGGCACGCCGTGTCGCGTCCCAGCTTGGCTTCCCGGCGCATCACGTGCCGCCACGTACACACCCGCCTCTTGATCATAATGTCCATTCGCCATGCGCATCCCATGCCTGATTTCACGCGTCAACGCACGATCCATGGACGCCGGATCCATGTCTCTTACCTCAGCCGTCATCGCCATCGGCCTCCCCGTCGGATGAAAGTGCACCGCTCGCAACGACCTCGGCGTGCGCAAGAGCACCTTCACCGCCTTCGTTACATCTATCGCCGTTCCATCTGCATTCAACTGCCCGGGCGTGCGATACTTTTTATACTTCCACGCGTACAACTTGTGCCCGGCGGTGACGCACAAAATATCACCCTCGTGGTAAAACGCCAAACTCGCGATGGATTTCCCAAAATCCCATCGCGCCAGCGCCGCACCGATTTGCCGGTCCCACACAATCACCGTGTTATCTAAACTCCCACTGGCTAGTATGTCCGAATTCGTGGGGTGAAAACGCACCACCCACGGAGTTCGACCGTGTCCTTCGAGCGCTCGAACGCGTCCGCCTCCGACGTCGATGAGCTTCACCGTGTGATCGCCGTGCGTACTCGCCAGCGTTTGACCATCTGGAGAATACGCCACAGCAATCGTGCTTCGCGGTGGCGGCGTGAACGGACAATACTTGCCCGCGACGCGACGCAAGGCGTCGGACTCGACCCACGCCGCGACGCGGTCGCGCGTCTTCGCGTCATCCAGTCTCGCCGCACCCGACGTCGACGTCGACGCCGCGCGCTCGGCATCGGTGCGCGCGGTGACATCGCGCATCACCGCATCGATCGGCGCCCCCGTCGGCGCGTGACACCGCGCGTCGGCGGCGTCGGTGGCGTCGGCACGCGTCAAGGATTCTATATACGCATCAGATTCGCGGTCGCGCCGGCGTCGGCGCACCGCGCGCGCACCGTACACGCGCGCGCCATCGCCGAGCTCGCGATCGCGGATGATATCGAACACGTTCTCGCGCGCGTGCATCGCGAAACGCGTCGACGCCGCGGCGCGCGAGAGGCGCGACCGCGCGCGGAGCTGTGGCGACCGCAGAATCTGACTCTTCGAGTTCGCGTCCGCGTTCGTCGTCGCCGTCCCGTAATCCGTCGACGCGCGCGACGCACGCATTGCATCGCGTCTCACGTATTCATCCCGCGCGCACGCGCGTCGCGACGTCGCGCGCGCGACGGGTGAAGGTTTCGTTGATTGATTGCTGTGATTGATTGCCGCAATCGATGGCGACGCCTCCACCGCCGAAACCATGGGCGCGCGCCACCGCGGAGGGTGCGACGGTGTCTAAAGACACCCCGGTCGCTGATGGGTCCACGCTTAAGCCGTGGGATCGCCCAGGCGCGGGTGCGACGCCTCAAGGTGCGTTGGATGTCGACGAGCCGCGTAATTGTCCCGCGTCTCGCGCGCGTCCGACGTCGCGCGTCCGACGTCGCGCGACGCGTCAATCCATCGATGCGACGACTGACGATGTGTTTCGTGATGTGTTTCTTTGCGCGCACAGCACCGGTGGCGACGGCAAATAACCCCACAGGGGCGACATCGACGCCCGAGAACGCGGCGAGGAACTGGGAGACGACGTACCGGGGGAACGCGAGCTCGACGACGTCGGCGTACGGCGGTGGCTACGGCGGCGGCTATGGAGGCGTAGGCTATGGCGCCGGGTATACGGGGTATCGAGGCGCGTACGGTGGTGGGTACGGTGGTGGGTACGGCGCGGGGTCGATGTACGGCGGCGGGTACGGCGGCGGCGGGTACGGAAATTCCATGTACGGGAGTTCGATGTACGGCGGCGGCGGCATGTATGGTGGATACGGCGGTGGCATGTACGGCGGTGGGTACGGTGGATACGGTGGTGGCATGTACGGTCGACCACCCATGGGATTCGACCCGATGGGCTTCGGCCCCGATGGGTATCCGCCCGACGGACCGCCGCTCACCGGTTGGCAAGCGCTCATGCGTTCGCTGTCCTCCGTCGTGCATTTATTCGGTAAAATTTCATTCCTCGTCGACGAGAACACGCAGGCGTTACATTTTTTCATCATGTCGTTGTTACAGTTACTAGATCGCGGTGGGCATCTGTACGGGGAGTTTTCGAGAATCGCGTTGCGCGCGATGGGATATCCGGTGCCGCCGCGCGCGCCGCCGCCGGGACAGCACGCGTTTGGCGGCGGACCGCCGCGGCAACATCCAGGCGCGCCCGGGGCGCCGTCGTTTGGCGACGCCTGGGGTGGTCACGTAGATTAATAACGTGTCTCTGACTCACGCGCGCGCGTGTGTATGAAATAGTTTGTTTGTTGAAGAGAAATTAGAAATGTATTCCACTCGTTCACTGCTATTGTGTGTGTGTGCTAAATACGACCACGAGCGATTTAAAGTTCCGCCTTGTTTGCCATGTGCGACTGAATCGCGCGTACGAAATCGCTCTTCTCATAGCATGACACGCATGGAATTGCGTGCGCTTGCATGAGCGCCTTGATTTGGCCGACTTTCATCTTGGAAAAGTCAGCCGAAGGGTCGAGCGCGAGACCTTGTTTCTTTGACTTTGTCACTTTGCTACATCCGCGCCCGCCGGCGGCGTATTCGGCCAACCATTTTTCGACATCCGCACCCGGTTTGTCGTGATCGAGCGCGCCAGGATAGGTGATAGTCTTGTCGATATCGCCATCGCACACCACCACGAGCGTCGGCTGAGTGGTGATGTCAAAGTGCAACGCAATCTCCGCGTTGTTCGCCCGCGATTCGGCGAATGGCAACTTGCCTCTATACGCGTACGACGCAACTTTGAACCAAGCCGGTGTCTCATACGCCTTGTTCAAAAACACAACGCATCCCGCACCTGGTTTACAATCCGTTTCGATAAATTTAAGCAATTGCGTGCTCTTACGCAGGTTTGCAAACGCTATGGGAAGTTGCTCGAGCACCCAGTTTTTCATTTGTTGGAGTTCTCGGTTACCGTCGTACTGCGTGCTCACCCCAGCCTTCTTAAGCTTCAACGTCGGGAATGAGTCCACGCTCTCCATCGTACACAACCCCTTTTGAGTCTCGCAGTTCACCGCACCGACGCGAACGAAACCTTTGAGCTCCTTAGCCAACCGCTCAAAGTGCGGCTTTAACTCTTGACAATGCCCGCACCACGGCGCGTAAAATTCGACAAACCAAATATTCTTCGCATCCGTCCCTGGGAAGTGTCCTTGCTTTAAATTTGTAACCGGCGAGTTCTTACCGTACAAATTGTCCTTTTGACGCGGCGGCTCTTGATGCTGATGTCGCCTACCGCCGCCGCGTCCTCCGCGTCCTCCGCCTCGTCCAAACGGGTCGCCGCCTCCAAAGAAATCTGCAAATGGATCGCCATGGAACTCAAACCTCGCTCCACCGCCGCGGCCACCGCCGAAACCACCACCGCCGAATCCGCCAAAACCTCCGCCACCGAATCCGCCGAAACCACCGTGCTGATGCGCGCCCGGATGTCCGCCCGCGGCGTGTTGCTTCAACCCTTCTGATCCATACTGATCGTACACCTTGCGCTTTTCCGGGTCCGATAACGCGTCGTACGCCTCGGAAATCTTCGCAAACTCTTCGGGGGATCCGCCCTTATCGGGGTGGTGCTTCAGCGCCTGAATGCGGTAGTTTTTCTTGAGCGTGCGTTCGTCGGCGTGGCGATCGACGCCTAAGATTTTATAGTAATCATCTTCACCCGCAACGCACGCGACGAGGGCGAGGATGACGACGATAAACGTCGTACACGAGTGTCGAAACATTGTACGAGCGCGCCGTGTGCTACGCGTCGAAAGCCGCCGCCGTATGGGCGCGTCGTATGGTTTTCGAGTGTGATTGAATGTGGTTGTCAGTCGTTAGCGTCGCACTTTTATCGACACGACGCACGTTGTCGATCGTCTCGAGCGCGATGCGGCGTGCATAATAAAGTAAATAATATACATTGCAACCTATTTCGACCGAGGCGCTCGAAATGCGCCACGCGGCGCGCACGCACGCGATGAATATCGCCACGCGTTTGGCTATTTCGGCTCGCGGCGCCGACGAGAATACGTATACGAGCGAATCATCACGCGCACGCGCCACGATGGCATTTCAAGCGTCGTGAGTCACATATCTTCGCATACTTATCATCTTCATCGGCTTCCTAGAGTTCATCTTTACCACCGGCGTCCAACGCTCCGGCGTCCAGCTTCGTGAGCTTGGACGTCAAAAACTCCTCCAGCATCTCTGCGCTCCATTTATCAATTCGAACAACCTCAGGTTCGTCCTCGTCGAGTGCAAACATGTGCAACACGGGCGGTGCGCCTTGTTTGAACGCCATGTCGATATCGTACCCGTTCGCGCGTAAATTCGGCAGCCGGTCATCCTGAAAGGTTTGGATTTCCGGATAGCCAATCATTTTTCACTTGCACATCTGCACGCGCGCCGACGCATACGCCGTCGAGGCTGCCGATGCCGCCGACGACGACGCGCAGCACGACGCGCACTCGTCCGCCATGCGATCGTCAGACGTGCGCGCGCGCAGGAGCTCGCAATCTGCCGCAGTGCAGCCTTCGTGGTAGCCCAACGCCGCGCACGCCGCGCTCGACGTCGCCACGGCGCGCGAGAGGCGCGAAGAGAGCAACGCGAACGCCATAACTTTCGTCGGCACCGATGCCGACGACGCGCGGTGGCGCCGGGCGCACGAACGCATCGCTATCGGCGCGCGTGCGGTGGCGTGTGTGGTGTCAACTGTTTTTTTGAGGACTTTTGACCGCGCCGGCGGTTCACATGTGACGCGAAAGTGCGGCGCGTTGGCGATTGTGGCGAGCGAGCGCGTACCGACGTGGCGTGGAATTAGTGCTCGACTATTGTTCGTGGGTATTGTCATCGTTCGCGCGCGAGCGCGCTACAGGAACACTCGATTCTTTGGTGAGCGGGACCGACTGCATGGCTACTATATTAAGCGCGCCCGAGATGCGCGTGCGTAACGGTCCAAGTAGGCGCGGTGACGAGCCACAACGGCATGCGTTGGAGCGATGGGTGATGTCATGCCAATCGCGCCGCTCAAGGGTCGAACGTACGCGTCTCATTGAGCTGACCATGGCGCTGGGGGAGTGCGAAGCGAGCGCGGCGTGCAATCGAGCGCGACGGTTGAGAGCGATTGAGCAGCTCCAACGCGCGCTCAATGCGTGCACCGTTCGCATGCACACCAATATGGAGACACAAGCTTCGAAGTTACGCAATATACGCGAGCATACAGCTGAGTACGTGGAAATTTCTCGAAAGAAATGTCTAGAGCTGGCCGGACGCGCCGAATGCGAAAAAACGACGTTGCGCGAGATTGAAATCTCAAACGCCGAAATTCAGCGCGAAATCGACACTTTGCGCCATCGTGTCGAAGTCTACGAGCTTGAAAAGCGTTTGCAAGCAGGTCGAGCGCGATTGCTTACTCTACGCCGCGCTAGAGCTGCGCGCGAAATTCAAGCCGCGTTTCGACGGTGGATTTGCAACGGCCGCAAACGCCCAAAGAAGAAGAAAAATTCCGCGAAGAAGTCCGCGAAGAAGTCCACTAAGGGAGCGAAAGCTGCGACGGCTTTGAAATCAAAAGCTCCATCGAAGTCTCGCGCAAAGACCACGAAGAAATAAGCTTCGTAAATCGCTTCGCCGTAGTCAAAACAGTTGTAACAACCTCTCAACACGCACCGCACGGATGATTCGTTTCCGTGTCGATGACCGTCACCAATCGCGTGTCGTCGCGACAATCCGCCCAAATCGCACGCACGCGTCCTGAGTTTAACGCCACGCGCGGACACGGCCGCGCGTTCGGTGTGCTATGCTTCGCGTCGTACGTCCCGTCTACGAGCGTTTGCTCGACGTCCCGCGACGTTATAAACCGGCAGTCCATTCTACACGCCGCATGCTCGCTCACGGCGCGAGGTTTACTTCGTAGACGATCGCGAATACTTTTATTGCGCGCGTTGTGTTCGGCATTCGTACGTAAGGTGATGGTAACGACAGCAACGACCGCCGCCGCGAGAGCTGCAAAGAGACCCACCCCGGAAGAGCCGCCATCTCCATCAGCGTTGTTCCCACGACTTTTGCCTTTTGAAGGAAACTTGTGCGCGCGAGCGTTTGCTTTGCGACTGCCTTTGGGAGGGCGCACGCCTTTACGTGCGCCCGGGATATTCGGCGGCATGAGACGCGAGGCTACGACTGAAGCGTTGGATTTCTTTACTTTGATTTCATTTTCTAAAACACACACAAACACACAAACACAAGACACGACAACTCTAAAATTCTTCTACGACGCGGTACTACTTACTCCATGTTCAAGCCGGCGACAGCCATGGCGAGTGCGCCTTCATAAGTATCGTTGCCACCGATGAAACCTGCGGCGTGAATAAAGACGCAACCGGGAATGCCAGAAAGCGCACTCAAATCTGCGTCGCGCACGCCACGCCACGGCGTGGGTAGTCCCTTGCGGAACGCAAAACTTGATGCCGACACGGGGATGGTGCTAACACGCCAGCCTTTATTATCTTGCCAGAGCATGAATTTTGGCTGGTTTTCGCTCGCGTCGGTGATTCCGCGTTCGGCCTCGAGCTCGTACAAGTGCTCCTTCCACGGGCAAAACGTGTCGAGACGTAAAATTTCCCCAGATTCGTGCACGTCTTTGGCGCAGTTAAGCGCATGTTCGACGTGCTGACGCGCAGGTAGCCACTTGCCCGTGTAGTACTTGACGCAGTCGTCGAATTCCGACCCCGTGAGCGCGACGGCTTTAAGAAATTGCTCCATCTGTCTCTCCGGCGTAGACGCCTCGTCCCAATCGGGATTTAAACGCTTCACGCGATGTGGCAACCCAGTGGTGTCTTTGTACTTGGCCAGCGCATCCGTGTCGTACATGTTGACTCCGTTATCGTTGCCGTCCACGCCTTCGATGAACTCCTCGTACACCTTCAAGTAAATCTTCCGCACCAAGCCATCATCAGGCTCCGCCCCGTTCGCGCTCGCCGCCCGCAACGCATCGCGAATGAGCTCCTCGCCGAAATGCTTGTACACCAACCCCGCGCTCGAGAGCTTGGTGACGAACCCGTGCCCAAACGTCTCGGTAAACTCGCGTTGATGATGATCAAACAACTTCTTCTCCACGTCGTACGTCGCGCCGACATCGATGACGACGTCGGCTGCCGCCCACACGTCCGCATCGCGCGATCGCGTGATCGTCGCCCCCGCGTACGCCGCGGTGCGTTGAAGCATGTAGCACCCGAGCGCTTCATCGCAATGAAACGCGCCGTCGTGGGTGGCGATGACGCGCGTGGTGTTCGCGCGCTTCGACGCATCTGACGCCGTCGACGCCATGGTAACGGTGCGAAAACGACGCGCGGGGTGTGGTGTGACGGAGTGCGAGGTGAAACGACGAGCGGCGGCGGTGGCGAAGATCCGAACGCGCGCGAGTGACATTGTGGCGATTTCTCGTTACGGCGCTCGACGGCATTCACTCGCGCGCGTAGAGCGACGAGACGCGCGCATTGGGCACGCGTGCGAACGAGACACGCGTGCGTGATAGTCACCGCTCGCGCGCGCGGTCGCGCGATCGATCGACGGCGCGACGCGCGCGCGACGCGGACGTTTTCGCGCGGTGATTAATTGTCCAGTCAGCGCAAAGTACTTTACGTAGACATGGCTTTAACGGGGCGCCTGGTGGAGTTGTTGCGCCCGGAAACGACGGATGCGGACGATGAAAGTCGTCTCGTTGCGCACGGGGTGTCGTTGGCGCAGCCGAGGTTTACGAGAGAGGGTGAAAAGGTTGGTCGAGACGCGACGGCGTCGGCCGCCGTAGGCGTCGGCGCTTCGGGCGCGTGGCGTCTCGAGTCGGATACGATGGGCGAAGTGCGCGTACCCGCCGATCGAATGTGGGGGGCACAGACCCAGCGGAGTTTGGAGAATTTTAAGATTGGTGGTGAGAAGATTCCGATTGCGATTGTGCGTTCGCTAGCGATTGTAAAGTTTGCGGCGGCGACGGTGAACGAGCACAGCGGAATTTTAAAGCCTGAACTCGCCGAGGCGATTCGACGGGCCGCGTTTGAGGTGATCCAGGGTCGATTGGATGATGAATTCCCACTCGCGGTGTGGCAAACTGGGTCTGGGACGCAAACGAATATGAATGTGAACGAGGTGATTGCGAATTACGCGAACGCCGTGGTGCTGGGCGGCGCGCTCGGGGCAAAGGCACCCATACACCCGAACGATCACGTGAACCTTTCGCAGTCAAGTAACGATACGTTCCCTACCGCAATGTCAATTGCGACTGCGTATGAGGTACAAGAGCGCCTCATTCCCGCGCTGACGATGTTGAAAACGGAGCTGCAACGCAAGGCGGACGAGTGGAAGGACATTGTGAAAATCGGCCGAACACATCTTCAAGACGCAGTGCCCATGACGCTCGGGCAAGAGTTTGGCGGGTACTCGCAGCAAATGCGAAATTCTCTTGCGCGTGCGCGAGGGGCGCTCATTCACTTGCTCGAGCTCGCCATCGGTGGCACGGCGGTGGGGACTGGATTAAACGCGCCGCCAAATTTCGCCGAAGACATGGCTGTGGAGATTCGCAAACTTACCGGCTTGCGCGTGGTGAGCGCGCCAAATAAATTTGAATCGCTCGCCGCGCATGACGCGCAAACCGCATTGAGCGGGATACTTAAAACTATCGCGCTTTCGCTACTTAAGATTGCAAATGACGTGCGATTACTCGGAAGCGGCCCGCGCGCGGGATTGGGAGAGCTTCAACTGCCTGAAAACGAACCCGGTTCGTCCATCATGCCAGGCAAAGTCAATCCGACGCAATCAGAGAGCATGATGCAAGTGTGCGCCCAAGTCATCGGTAACGATCACGCCGTCACCATCGGCGCCGCGATGGGGTCGACATTTGAACTCAACGTCGCCAAGCCGCTGATCGCGCACAACAACCTGTGCTCCATCGGCCTCCTCGCCGACTGCGCGGTGTCCTTCACCACGAACTGTATCGTCGGCATCAAACCGAACCGCAAGCGCATCGATGAACTGATGAAGAGTAGTTTAATGCTCGTCACCAGTCTAGTGCCTCGCATAGGCTATGACGCCGCGGCTAAGATTTCTAAAAAGGCGCACGCCGAGGGCACCACGCTACGCGAAGCCGGCGTCGCGCTCGGATTACTCACGGGTGAGCAATTCGACGAATGGGTACGCCCAGAGGACATGACGCACGTGTCGCGCTCAAAATTGTAATCAAACAATGCATTTAAAATCAAAAATACTAGATGCGACAATGTTCCTGCCGTTACTATTTTGTACGCTGGGCAGCGAGTGTGTCGTCGAAAGCTCGTCGTTGCAGATATTTTTTGTGCGAGCGCTGAGGGAGATTGCGCATGAAGACGTACGTCACCGCCGTCGCCGTCGATACCGGTGCGTGCGATAATTGATGGGTGGAAATGGATGGGTGTTTGGTATGCGTGTGGTGATGTAATTTCAGGATTACTACTAAAAAGTCGAGCGCCGCGCGCCTTGGATTTACTCGTCGTCTTCGTCTTCTTCCTTTGGCGAGTAATTCGTTGGCGAGTACGCTGGACTCGTTGGGGAGTATGCCGGACTCGTTGGGGAGTATGCCGGACTCGTGGGCGAATATGCCGGACTCGTGGGCGAGTACGCTGGACTCGTCGGCGAGTACGCTGGACTCGTCGGCGAATATGCCGGACTCGTCGGCGAATATGCCGGACTCGTGGGCGAGTATGCTGGACTCGTTGGGGAGTACGCTGGACTCGTGGGCGAGTACGCTGGGCTCGTGGGCGAATACGCCGGGCTCGTGGGCGAGTATGCTGGACTCGTTGGGGAGTAAGCTGGACTCGTGGGCGAGTAAGCTGGACTCGTGGGCGAGTATGCTGGACTCGTTGGGGAGTACGCCATACCACCACCCGGAGAAAACCCTCCAACCCCTCCCGGTGAGAACGCCATACCATCGCTGTATGGGGAAAATGCCATGTGCGTGTCGAAAGGAGACGCATGCGGTGACAACAAAAACGACGGCGAGCGGCCACCGTAACTTGGAGTCTGGCTTCCTTCGCGACCAGGCGTCATGGAACCGCCGTGGCCAGGCGTTCGCATCATACCACTGTCCGTAAACAAATCTAAATCGATCGCCTCCTTGAGAAGCTCTTCGTTCAAGTGTACGCCGAATTCGCCCGTACCGATTGGGCAGAACTGACCGAGCATGATGTTTTCGCTCGGACCAGTCATGTTGTCGAGCTCGGAGAACGCTGCAGCTTCCAACAAAATGTCCACAGTTTCCTCGAATGAGCATCGCATCAACGGACCGGTTTCCACACGGTTGATACCGTGACGAGTAATCGACATCAAGTGTCCTCTGTACGTCATAACTTCGACAAGGATGGCCAAGTGTCTGTAGTTGACATACGAGCCGTCGAATTCAATCACACCGCGAAGTTCCTTGAGAAGCGTGTTACGCACGGCTTCAATACCCAACACTTGAATCACCTCAATCAAGTGGTTACTCGTCGTACGCGAGAAGTCAACATCCGGATGCGCCATTACTTGCAACAAGTTGACGCCTTCAGTGTCCAACATCCACTCGGTTTGCTTTTCGAACAGGCCTGTCTTGGCGTTGACGGCGTTGGTCTTTGCTTCGCGAATGAAAACCTTCTTAATGTCTGGGATACCTCTAAGCGCCAAGTTGGAAAGCATTTGCGTCTCTAATCTCTTCAAAAATACTTCGTCTTCGGTGTCGGCGTCGGCATCTTGCTTCGTACCTTCGGGATTCATGATGCGAATGCGAAGAACCAACTTTTCGCTGTTATCGTCGTTGAAGATGCACGACAAGTCGCCTTGGAAATCTTCATTAATGCGCTCGGCGACGTCAGCCATGAGAAGTTTCTTATCAACCATCATTTCACGGTTCAATTCGATGCGCAATAACCACGGTGACATACGCGACGGGTCGACTTCTTCATCAGGCATCTCGTAGTACGCGCGAACGAATTCGCGATCCTCTTCAATCACAGTATCCGTAGGATCCGGATCGTAATGCACTTCGGTGACTGCCGCAACGGAGTGTAAAGTGGTGTACTCGAGCGACGCTTGCACGTTCTTCGCTTGGGTTCTGTCAGAAGCCAGTTCGGGTTTGAGCGCCACGGTAAGCGACGGCGTCTTGATCTGCTTGGCAATGTTGATGATTTCTTTGAGACGGGGGACACCGAGCGTAACGTTCTTTGCAGACACACCGGCAAAGTGAAACGTGTTGAGCGTCATCTGCGTCGCGGGCTCACCAATGGATTGCGCAGCTACTGTGCCGATACCATCACCAGGCGGCGCGAGCGCCATCTTGAAGCGTGATTCTATTTCTCCGATGACCCAGTCGAAGCCCGCCGGCGTAAGCTTGTGTTCCTTCAACACGCGCTTGGCCGCCAAGTTGGCGCGCACGTGCGCGAAGAAAAGCATCGTACCGTTGCGTTGAGCCTCAATGGACAGCGCATCGTTACCAGGCACGACGACAAGCTTTCGCAGCAACGCAGCGACGGATTCAATGACGTGCGTCACTTGCACTTCCTCACCCTTGCCCGGCGCGTACAAACCGTATTGCTTTTGCGCGTTCCAAATGATGCGCTTCATCGCAACCGGAAGATGGACGTTCGGATCACCTGTGGGACAAATCTTACGTAATTCAACGCGATCGGCTTGGAGACGGTCCCATTCACGGTCAAGGATCTCGCGAACCTTGGCGCTGTGAGACAACTCGCTCGCTTGTTCGTCACTCAACCAGCCCTTGCTAAAGTTGGGCGCGTCGGGGTCGATGTGGAACTTGTTCGCAAAGTCCTTGACACTCAAACGCAACGTATCAATGCTTTGCGACTCAATCATCGTAGCATCCATACCATCCTCACCATACAAGAACTGAATGACGTCGCCGACGCTGTTGCGGACGGTGCCGTCATACTTGACGACGACATCCTCCATCGCCTTGACGAGACGACGTTGAATGTAACCCGTTTCGGAAGTCTTAACCGCGGTATCGATCAAACCTTCACGACCACCCATGGCGTGGAAGAAGAACTCTTGCGGTGTCAAACCACGAAGGTATGAGTTCTCAACGAAACCACGGGATTCAGGACCAAAGTCATCCTTGCTAAAGTGCGGCAACGTGCGGCCCTTGAAGCCGTAAGGGATACGCTTACCTTCAACGTTTTGCTGACCGACGCAAGCAATCATCTGCGAGATATTCAAGAAAGAACCCTTCGAACCAGCGGTTACCATCATCTTGACATTGTTCGTATCCTTCAGCGAGTTTTGCGCGGAGTTACCCGCGTTGTCACGCGCCTTGTTCAAGATTTGGTTCACCTTCTGTTCAAACGATTGCTGCATCGTCATACCCGGTTGAAGTTCAAGCTCGTTGTTTTGAGCGAGCTTGATAACTTCCTTCACATCCTGCTTCGCCTTGGTGATCGTGTTGTTAATGGAATACATCGTCTCGTCGTCGGCAATCGTATCGGCGATACCGACGGTGAAACCGTGGTGCAAGACCCAGTAGTTGACGAGCGTTTGCGTTTGCGAGATGAGACCTCGCGCGGCATTCGGTCCCCATTCTTCCCAAGTGACGTGGATCAAACCACCGCCACCGCTACCCATGGTCTTCTTACACAACGTACCCGTCAACAATTCACCTTGCTCGATGCGCACGCCCGTGTCGTCGACGCTAAAGTTCATGTCGTCGGCGTCTCTCGCCCAAGCGCTCGTGCGCAACAAGTTCACCTTGGGAAGCATCATGGAAAACACTTGTTTACCGGTCCACAACGGCTCAGGTTTGAGAATAGCAGGCTTGGGCATCTTGCCATCCCAATCTTCGAGCCACATTATGATGTTCATAAAGACATCCTTCTTGATGAACGTGTCGCGCTTGGTGATCAAACGGCAGCCGAGCAACGTGTCTTGCACAATAGCCATGACTGGTTTGTTCGCCTGCGGCGAAACAATCATCTTCGGGACCATCATCAACTCCTTGACCTCGGCGCGCGTTTCGTACGATTGCGGGAGGTGCATGTTCATTTCATCACCATCGAAATCGGCGTTGTACGGCGGCGTCACCGACAAGTTCAATCTAAACGTCGAGTAAGGCATGATTCGCACGCGATGACCCATGATGGACATCTTGTGCAACGACGGCTGCCGGTTAAACAACACGACATCACCATTGATCATGTGTCGCTCCACCTTGTAGCCGTACTCCAAGCGCTTCTCGCTAGACTTTTTCAAGAAACGCAAATCCAAACGCTGACCATCTTCACGAATAATGTACCGAGCACCCGTTTCACCAGGCGGCGGGTGCGGGCCATTCTCCACCAATCGCTGCAAGCGTTCGATGTTGTACGGTGTTACCGTCTCCGGGTACGTCATGTTCAGCGCGATGGACCACGGCACTCCGAGTTCGTCGAGCATTAAGTTCGGGTCGGGGGTGATGACAGTACGCGCCGAGAAATCGACGCGCTTACCCATCAAGTTCCCTCGAATACGCCCAGCCTTACCCTTCAAACGCTCAGAAATAGACTTGATGGGGCGTCCGCTTCGCGTCAAAGCACGAGGCATCCCCGCCACCGTGTTGTCCATAAACGTCATGATGTGGTACTGGAGGAGTTCTGTAAATTCTAAGATGACGTGCTGAGGCGCACCGTTTTGCTCTTGGCGCTCCAAGTTTTTGTTCGTTCTCACGATTTCCATCAACTTGACTGTCAAATCATCCTCAGAACGCGTGGACGCGTCGAAGGAGACGGACGGGCGCACCGGCGGCGGCGGCACAGGCATCACTTGCAAGATGAACCAATCTGGACGCGCGTGCTCGGGGTTTAAACCCAAAATACGGCAATCCTCGTCGGAGATTCCCTTCAAGATTTGCAACGCACGCTCAGCTGTAATGATCACCTTGCGTTCACCACCTTCGGGCAACAATTCCTCATCTCTGTGCTTGAACTCGGCGGTGATCTTCATCCCTTCCAAACGGTACTGCGGCTGCGCGGTTCCCGTGTACGGACACACACTCTTCGACTTGCACGCATCAACCAACTTCTTCAACCGGTTTTTGGGATTCTTAATACGCATCAACTGCGCGTATTTTGCATCCTCCTCCTTGTGCAACAACAACTGCGAAGACGAGTACCCGACGCACCGCAAGCACTTCAACACGACGTTGATAAACCCGTGATGAAACACGGGTTTCGCCAACTCCAAGTGTCCAAAGTACCCAGGCGTCTGCACCGAATCACATCCATCGGTTTCGCACACCGACCCACGATCCATGGTGCCCATACGCGGATCGCTCAACCCACCGCGCTTGGGACGTCCCTTGTCGTACGTCTCGCTCGTCTCAATCTCACACACCGACATCTTACGCTGCGCACGCGCGTACGACAACACACGAATGGAGAAACACGCGCACAGTCAGTCTCTATCACAGTTGATCGCCCCGACGCGCGTAACCCGCCTCACGCGCGCACGCATCGCGCAAGATCGTCCAAAGATCATCCTCCAGAATGCGCGCGCGACCCCTTGGGACTCGCGATCGAACGGCGCGTCGACGATGACGTACGATTTCGTCCGGGCTCAGCACGCCGAACTGCACCGCGGTGACGCGGCATAGTTCCGCGGTCGAGTGCGGGAATCGGTCGTGGACGGACATGGCGAAAGTGCGTCGCACTCTGAGGACATTGCATTCAGGGACAGGGTTTGGGACGTGCGCTCGCGAGCTCCGGCGTCGCGTTACAATGACTTTGGGATGCGTTTATTCGCGACGTAATGACGATACCGCGGCACGCCCGCAGCGCGTTCGGTATTTCTAAATAATTCCAAGCTCGGCAGAGCTTCGTCCCACGGACCGGCGATTTGAGTCTTGCCTCGAGCGACGCTTTGCACGAGAAACGTCGGCGCGCCGAGCGCGAGACACGCGGCTCCGACGGCGTACGCGATGGCTAATTTCGCGTGATGCGCGCGCACGGCGATGAATGCGACGACGTGCATGACGATAATGACACATACATGCAATGTCGTGGAGAATGAGCGCACGGCGCGCCAAACGTATGGGCTTAAGACGTACGATTCCACGGCGAGCAACGCGTCCACGTAGGCGCACCGCGCGTCGTCGAATCGAGACGCGAGCAGCATGGACGCGAACATGGACGCCCCGAGAGAAAACGTGCTCGCCAGCTGCTTCGTCTCCAGATTCATAAACGCGTAATCATACGTTATCGCGTACGTTACGAGCGCGAGACACGCGCAGACGTGCGCGGTGTCGCTCGACATCGCCGCCGTCATGGTTTGACACAGCGGCGCGAGCGCCGCCAGCCCGCACGTCGTCAGCGCGCCCAATCGCACGCTACGAAGGACGCGCCACAGAAACCGTACTAACGGCGTCCGGCGACCATCACAACACCTCGCTCCATCGCCATCGCGCGTGTCATCGCGCACGTCGTCGCCTACACACGCCCACGCGCACAAACCGACGACCAACGCGCCGCGCGCCCGACGCGCCCACGCGTCCACATCAACCATCCCCGTCCGCATCGTCCCGTGCGCGCACGCGTGCAGCACCACCACGCAACACTGCTGCGATATCGTCATCGACGTCAGCGCGCTCGCGCGCCATCGACGGTGTCGCACGTTGGCGTTGATGCGCAAGCGAGAGAGAAACAGCTCGGGGTCGGTGTAATTGTCATCCAAAGCCGACGTCGTCGCCGTCGACGATGCGCTCGCGCGCGCGGCGTCGTCGGCGTCGTCATCACCGTCATCGTCCACGCCCGCGCGCGGGTCGTAGAGCACGCGGTACGGCCGTCGCGTCACGCCAACCTCCATGGCTTTGCCCGTCGCGTCATCCAATGCCGACGTCATTCGTCGTCGCCGACGTCTCCATGTCGCGCACTGACGCCCGCGCGCGCGCGCATAGCGATGATGATGACGCGGTACGACGCGCTGACGCGTGCGCGCGCGACGCACGCGCGCGTGCGACGTCCCCGGCGCGCGTCAAGGTGAATCTGAGCACCCCAGACCAATCGATGCCGCCGACGACGCGCGCCGTCGCCGACGCGGACGCCGACGCGGACGACCCCACGGCTGGCGCGCGCGCGCGACGGCGATGGCGCGCCTCGGCGTCCGCCTCCTTGGACGGCGTCGAGCTGAGCGATTGGTTCGATGACGGCGATGATTCGGGTGGAGCGTCGAATCATTGGACGCGCGCGCGCGCGACCGACGACGATGTTTCAAACGACGACGACGACGACGACGACGAGTTCTGCATCGACCTCGACGCACCGCGCCATCGCGCGCGACGCGTTTTCGCACCACTGCCACGCGCTGAAGACGCCGTCGCGTTCCCGCGACGGCGTAAACGCGCGGCGTTTGACGCCTCGGCGCTCGGATTTCTCCCGGGCGCGCAGATGGATTTCAATTTACGCGCGCTCGAACGCGTCGATGATCGAGCCTGTGCGAGTCGTCGAAGTGCGGTGGATGTTTCGGCGTCTGGCGCGCCCGGGGTGGCGAATGTGGGAAACACGTGTTACGTCGCGGCGGCGTTGCAATTGTTGCGATCGATGCCGACGTTTACGGCGGATGTTCGTCGAGCGGCGCGATTCGATCGGCCACTCGTGCGTGCATTGGATGCGTTCTTCGCGTCAACCGTGGATAATCCACCGAGCGTGGTGGCTATTAAGGGCGCGGTCGCGCTGGGGGGATATCCTGAATTCGAAGGATTCGAGCAGCACGATTGCATGGAATTTCTCACGGCGACGCTCGCTCGGATCGAATGCGAAATGGGCGCCGAGAACGCGCACGCGTGTCCGAGTCGATTAAACTTTTCGTGGCGAAGCGAGCATCGATTGACGTGCGAGTCGTGTGGAGACGTGTCGACGCACGATGAGGAGCAGTGCGCGTTGAGTTTGGCGTTGCGCGTGCCGGACGAGCATAACGTGTCCATCGCCGAGCTCGCCGAGCGGTATTTCACACCCGAGCGGGGATTGAGTCGACGGTGCGAGCGCGAATCGTGTAGAGGTGAGACGTGCACGAGTGCGCGATCGCTCAAGACGCCTCCCCGCGTGTTACTCGTGCATCTGAAGCGGTTTACGACGGAGATTGTGCGCGATGATGTCGTTCGCGTGGGGAAGATTCGGACGTCGGTGCGCGTGCCGGGGACGTTGACGTTGGACGCGTACGTCGGCGCCGGTGGCGGGGATGAAGACCACAGCGATGTTCGCGAAGTGGTGCGAGCGACTCGCGCGCGGTTGCGAGGTGTAATCTCACACTTGGGATCGGCGGTGTCTTCAGGACACTTTATCGCGCACGTGCGAGATGATGACGTCGATCATTCGCAATGGTCGATGTTCGACGACGAGCGCGTGAGTTCCTACGTCGCTCGGAACGACGCGATGGATGCGCCACAGAATTCTAAAACGCCGCCAAATGAGTCGACGCGATCGCAACCGTTTGAGCGTGAATGCTACTTGGTGGCGTTCGAATGCGACGCGACGAATGCGTGAGCGCGCTTGACGACGGACGGTATTTGTATTTGTTCTCTTTGACCGGCGTCGCGCTGGTACCCGATGCTGCTGCTGTAACTTTGAAATGTATATGATGATGACGACGATGAACAATGTTTATCAATCTACCAACTGATACCTAATTACATGCGCTATAACTTGTGTGTGTGTGCGTGCTAC
>Ga0181560_10001236_pt1 | contig 23807 bp, 16 predicted proteins | sample 011ome_20_FD_133751 | JGI IMG/M metagenome (GOLD analysis project Ga0181560, IMG submission 133751) | Coastal salt marsh microbial communities from the Groves Creek Marsh, Skidaway Island, Georgia - 011509CT metaG (megahit assembly) | ecosystem: Environmental > Aquatic > Marine > Intertidal...
CATCGAACATCGTATCGGAACAGCGGTGTACCTAGCTCGATATCTCGCGGCGGTCCTCCAGGGGTCGCGCAGCGCTTTCGCGCCGAGAAGGTTTGATCACACATTCTTGTCAACGCGCCGTTTTATTGGAATTAGTTAACGGTTTTGCCGAATCTCGAACAGACAAACAGTCTCCAAAAAAAGTTAAGAGTGGGTCAGCAGTGGGTTGTAAGATCCGTACAAGATTGCAAGACGATCGTAACTAAAAGTCTCGCGTACGTACTGTTTCACCGCGCTCGCGCCGAACTCGCGCGCAAGTGCATCTCGACGGCGACAAGCCGCGCCGCGCATGCCTCCGCGCCTCCATCGGCGACCAGTCCTTTCGCTCGACATGCGCGCTCCCGCGCCTCAGCATCCATCGCGTCGATCTCTCGCCGCACGACATCTAGTTCCTCCGCGGTCACCTCCGGCGTCTCCAGCAGAAACGAAGCCTCTAATCCTACGAGGAACTCGCTCTGAAACAAGTACCAGTCCGACCACGCGGCGAGCACCGACCCGACGCGTTTTTTGAACGCCTCCCTCGCGATGCGGCTGGTCATGCCCCGCAGCGTCAAGCGCAGACTCTCGAACGCGCGAGGCAGCCTGGCTTGAAACGCGCCGCGGTACGCAGAGGCGTTTCGAACGGGCGCGCCGCAGTTGTGCAGGATGTCGGAGACGAGGAACAGGCGCGCGGTTTTCGCCGCCACCGCGGTTTCGCTCGCCGCGAGCGCGTCGACGAGAAGCTCTGCGACGTCGTCCGCCGCCTCCGCGCGGTCCAGCGCGAAAATCATCCCCCGTTCGATATCGCGTCGCTCCAGCGTGAGCGTATCGAGCAGCCCGCCGAATGCCTCAGCCTCCGAAGCGGTGAGACGCGTCTCGTCGAATACTCGCGAGCCTTTGCCGGTCGTCGCGGGGGCCGGGGACGTGTCCGGTCGCTTTGCCGGGTCGGGCGGGGTCCATCGCGGCCCGCCGGCGACCATGGCGAACGGCTCGACGCGCCATCGCGCGAGGGAATCGCCCTGGGACAAAGAAAACACGCGCCAGCGGTAATACGCGCGTTCTGGTTTCGTGACGTCGAACAGGAACGAGAAGTCTTCGTTCTCCCGCTCGCGTTCCATCACCGCCTTCTCGAACAGGTACCCGTCCTCCGCGACGTACCTCGCCAACGCGTCGATCAGCGCGGTGATTCGGTCGTCCTCGGGGTACCGCACCACGAGATCTGCCGCGCTGGGCATCGCCGCGACCCGCGCGGCGTCGGCGGCGGGCGGCCGCATCGACGCGCGAAGCCTCTGCGCGGCCGAGAAGTTGCCTTCTCCGGGTCGGATCTCTTCTCGCGTCGCTAACGGCCAGACGGGCTTCTCGGGTAACGGCACGGCTTTCCCCCACGACACGCGCAAGTCGTGGCGCCCCAGCGTAGCTCCGTCCATCTCTTCCCTCGCGCGCTCCGCGGACGACCTCGTCATAAACGCCACGAAACCGCTGAGCTGCGTGCGGAGTCGTACATCCTCGTCCTCGCGAGGCCACATGATCTTGACGCTCCCAATTGGGCCGTACTTTGCGAATGCGCGTTTCACGACGTCCTCGTCGACGTCGCGAGGCAAGTTGCCGACGAACAAATTCGTGGAGGTCCCGTCGCCGTCTCCCCTGCCGCGGGCGTGGTCACCCACGTCCACGTCGTGTCCCTCGCGCCGCGCGCGCTCGCGCTCCTGCTGCTTCGCGATCATCTCCCCCATGAGCGCGTCGATCGCGCGGGGTTTCGTGGCTTTCCCGCCTCCCGAAGGCAACATCGACCCCGAGCCCATCGGCGTTGAAGTCGAGGCCGTCTCGCGCATCCTCGCGGTCGCCTCGGACGCTTCCGCGACGGCGGGAGGGGCAATAGGCGGGACGTACGCTTCACGCCGACCATCGTCCGCCACGTCCTCGCCGGGGCGAGACCCCGCCGCCTGCGTGCCCGCGCTGACGAAGTTCATCCCTCTCGGCTTCTTGTCAGCCTCGAAGCTCGCGGCGAACTCATCGTAGAGCTTCGCGGCCTCCTCCGCGTGGCGCTTACGCTTGAGCTCCTCCTCCGCCTTGGCCTTCTGAAACGGCGTCTTCTTCCTGACCACCGAGAAGCTCGTCTTTCCTGGAGGAGCCATGCCCCCCCCCCCGCGCCTTCACGACTGCGCCGCCGATGAGTCTGGCTTTCATTAAAAACGCCAAAAACGAAGGCACGAGTGTCATAAATTTTGTGCGCCAAATGGCGGGAGATGAGCGGTCGGTCGAGGAGATCGTCCGCCAGCTTGACCCGGATGTCCTCGAGCGCATCATGGTAACGGCTGGAGTGCGATCCGGGGACGACGAGCCCCCCGATTTCAACGCCTGGGGGTTCGCTCGCACCGTGCCGAGTCTGTTGGATTTCTACAAGGGCGCAGATCTGCGAGCCGAACCAGACGCACCCGAGCACGGCGCGTACGCCCACCTCACTCCGGGGTCGATCGTCTGGGGCCACGTGGTCAAGAGCGCCGCGAAACACGTGGAAATCGAAATCGAGGCTGTCGTCGCGTACGACCTGGAAGGCGTCGCCCCCAAGCGCTGGCGCTTCCCCGAGGGCGACCGGGTCGTCGCGTCGTGTTCGGTGGCAGAACCGAACGCGCTCCCCGCGGGCGCGCCCGCGCAGGCGTTCGTCCTGGAGGTGCGACCGGGAAGCTCGCAGGTGTACCTGACCATGCGTGATGCGGACCTGCCCGACGCGAACAGGCTGTGGCCACCCCGGAGCTCGCGCGATTCGCGATCCGGTCCGCGGCTCGGCAAAGCGCCGGAAGCGCCGCCGCCGCCGCCGGACCCGAAGGCGCTTCGCGCCGCGCGCAGAGGCGACGCGACGTCGTTCACGGACTGGCTCGCGCGTGACCCCGACTTCCACAGCCTGCACGCGGCCCCGGCCATGGCGCGCGCGTACGGCATACAGGAGGGGTGGTCCGTGTCGCGCGGGTGGACGCACCGCGGCGACCCCGCGGCGGCGGCGGCGGTGGACGGCATGCTCCAGAACGACATCAAGCCCGCGACGCGCGCCGCGTGGGCGGTTGATACCGTGCGGCGCGCCCGCGCGTGTCACGAAAAGCAGGACTACGACGCCGCGATCAAGTTCTGCGAGCAGGCCATGGACCTGGACGCGAGCTACGTCGCGTCGTACACGCTGCGCGGCGCGGCGTTGGCGAAGAAGCGCAAGTACGGCGACGCGTGCCGCGACTTCCGCACGGCGCTCAAGCTTGACCCCGCGAACGAAAACGCGCGGCGGTACCTGGAGAAAGTCGAGAAGGAACACCCGCAGTCCAGCGGCAAGGTCTCGATGATGGGCGGGTCGGGGCGACCGGGCGGTTCCCCGCGTTTGGAGCGCGAGGACGGGCGCGCGAAGGCATCGCCGGAACCGGACGCGCACGCCGAGCCGTCCGCGCGGTACAAAGACGCGCTCGAGCGCGAAATCGCCGCCGAGGTGGAACGCGAACGAGAGCGGCGACGCGAGAAGCGCGAGCGCGACGACGGGCGGGACGGGCGGGACGGGAAGCGCGACAAGCGACACAGGCGCGATCGTAACGATCGCGATCGCGGTGGCAAGCGTTATTAGAGTGTCGTATCGATAGTGTATAGTATGACACGTAGGAGCTCATCGTTCGCGGTCCGCGCTCGCCGCCTTACCGTAAATGTAGCAGTCGAGGTTCCACTCGCTGTGCGCCTGCTCGACGGAGACGTACCCCCCGTTCGGGCCGAACGGCTCGAACGCGTCCGTCTCCATCTGCTTGCTGACGAGCACGAGCCGCGCGCCGGGCTTCATCTCCGCCGCGAGCTTCGCCTCCATCGCGCCCACGATCTCGGGCGAGAAGCACGTTGCGAAGCAGTAGACGATGTCGGCGTCGGCCACGTCCGCGGCGAGCATGTCGCCGCACTCCAAGCGCATCGGAGGGAGCATCGCGAACGGCTCTTCGCCGACCGCGTCGCGCAGCCTGCCGAGCGCGGCGGTGGCCTTACCGTGGAGCTCGGGAAGGATCTCGACACCCCGGCACTCCTTGAACCGCCGGGTCATCGCCGCGGACAAAACCATCTTGCCCAGCCCCGACCCCAAGTCCACGAAAACGTCGCCCTCCCTCGGTTTCGCCAGACCGATGAGGTCCCACGACCCCGACCACGACAGCTCGCCGTAGAACCAGCCTATGCCAGGCACGCGAGTCTGGCTCTTATTGCTCTCCTCGGCAATCTGCAACCCGACGTCGCGGTCCAAGCCCTCGTAGGCGTGCTCGTACAACGAGCGCATCACCTCGAGCATGTCGTCCTTCTCCGAGGCGGTCGCGCGGGTGGGGGGTGCTATATGTCTATGTCTCGGAAGCGACGCTCGCGCGCGGCGGACACCGCGCGCGCACGACGGAGACACCGACGCGAGACATGGACATCCACGCGCTTCCATGATGCGCGATGCTTCGCCACGGCTTTCTCGCGCTCTCCGCTGTGCTCGCGTGGCTGGCGACTAACTCCGAAACCAGGATTCCAGTAACCGGAAACACACCCTCAATACATTGGCACATTATGTCGACACGACGTCACTTGTGGCTGCGCGCCCCGTGATGTTTTCCACGAGGTCACTCGCGACTCGAGTAGCGGGCGGGTCAGGGGGGCTCGCCTCGGTCTCGCGAGCGTGTCAGCTTCTCGGCGCCCGAACGCTGCGCGTCTCCACGCCCGCGCGGGACATCCGCACGGACGGTGGTGGCGAGGCTGAGGATTTCATCGAGCGCAGTCTCGATCAGGCTTCGAAACAAGGCGCGAAGAAGCGCGACTTGACCCCCGGGGAGGTGTTGACGACCAAGCGCGAGGCTTTGTCGCTGTACCGCGCGGTGTGGAGGGCGTCGTTCATGTTCGTGTGGAAGAACGAACGGGGGTTGGAGTGGAAGGAGGTGATTCGCGAGAGCGCCAGGAAAGAGTTCGAGGCTGCTCGGCACGAGCGCGATCCCGAGATGGTCGCGCGACTGCTCCTCACGGGGCGCGATTACCTTGATCAGGCGATGCAGAAATTCCTCGAGAAGCGACAGAAGATCATAGACGCAGAAGAACGCAAAGACGCGGGCGGACCTCCGCGAGGCGCGCCGTCCGCGAGTTGAGAGAGTCACGGCGACGCGAATTTGAGTACTTGTAATATCAGCGCGCCTTACCAGCGATCTTCAGGATGGGAATGTTCTCATCCTTCACCCTCACCTGCACCATCTCGGGAAGATGCAGATCCCGGAGAAACACCTTGTCGCCGACGTCCAGGCTGGACACGTCTATGGTGATCTCGGGCGGGATGTCCTTGCCCAGACACCGCACCTCCAGATGTTTCGACACCTTCCACGGGAATCCGCCCCGTTTCACGCCGGGGCTCGCATCCTCTCCCTCCGTGCGCACCGGCACGTTCACCTTGACCTTGGTGTTCGGCGCGCAGGGCATGAAGTTGACGTTCTCGACGAGGTTCGTCGACGGATCGAGCATCAGCTGCTTCGCCAAGACGGGCTCCGTCCTGCCGCTCTCTGCGAAGTTCAGCTCCAGCACTCTCGCGCCCACGCCAGCGTGGCCGTGTTTGCGTACGAGCCGCTCGATGTCCCTCGACGCGAACGACAGCAGCTCGCCCGACTCGTCTCCGGGTCGGAAGAACACGCCGGGGACCATGCCGTGCCGCTTGAGGTGGCGGCACACGGTCTTACCCGCACCCTCCCGCGCGAACACGTCCAGGACGTCGCCCCTGTCCTCCTCCGCATCGGACGACGAGGAAGACGCGCGCAGGGTACGAGTGAGCGCGGCGCCGCGCGTGGGACACGCCAGCCGCGGTGCGCTCGCCCAGCCCCCGACCGCGCGCGCCAGAGGGGCCATCGCGCGCTCCCCCGAACGTAACATGATCGCGTGGAGATGCGTCGCGCCACCCCGCGGGCGAGAGTGGCGGCCTGAGACGATCAAACCTGATCTCGTCACACTCTGCCCGCCGCCTGCGTGTCTCCGACTTCGGCGTAAAACCCGAGAAAGTGAATACCTGCGTGTCTTGGAAGCGTGCCACTTCGTCCCGGCGCGTCCCGCGTCCCGCGACGCGAGGTCATGCCTGAGTCGTCCACGCAGAGTGACGCGTCGACGCAGGTTCTCAAGGTGGCGCAGGCCGAGCTCCGTTCGCTGCCCGCGAGCCGCCGGGTGTACCAGAAGCGCTCGGGGCTCTTTTTCCGCGCGGACAAGCAGAAGGTCCTGGCGGAGACCGTGGGGAAGATCCTCGAGGCGGAGGGCAAGAAGAAGTGAGCGGCGCGAGCGATGAAGGACCCGCGGCGGATCGCACCGATCCCGACGGGCGCGCCGTCCGCGAGCGGGGACCGCGCGACCGGCGGCGCGCATCTCGGCGCGCGCGCGTCATCACACGTCGCACGTCACGACGAAAAAGTTGGACCCGATGCCGAAAAAAACGCCGACGTCGCCGACGCCGCCGCGGCGCGTCGCGCGCGGAAACTCGTGCTCCAGCGCGTGCGCGCCTCGTTGCCCATCGCGTTCTCGCGCGAGCGACTGGTCGCCGAGATCCGCGCGCGCGAGACGCTGATCGTGGTGGGCGAGACGGGTTCCGGGAAAACGACGCAGCTCCCGCAGTACGCGCACGAGGCGGGCCTGGCCGGCGGGCTCGCCGTCGCGTGCACGCAGCCCCGGCGCGTGGCGGCGGTTTCCGTGGCCCGGCGCGTCGCCGAGGAGACCGGCACCGCGCTCGGCGACCTGGTGGGGTACGCGATCCGCTTCGAGGACGTCTCGAGCGCGGCGACGCGCGTGAAGTTCCTGACGGACGGCATGCTTCTGCGCGAGGCGACCGCTGACGCGAACCTCGAGCGGTACGGCGTCGTGATGATCGACGAGGCGCACGAGCGGACGTTACAGACGGATTTCCTGCTGGGCGTCCTGAAGCAGACGCAGGAACGACGACGCGTCTCGGGCGCGAGACCGCTCAAGCTCGTGATCATGTCCGCGACGCTCGAAGCGGACAGCTTCTCGAAGTTCTTCGGGAACGCCCCCGTGGTGTACTCGCGCGGCCGGAAGTTCCCGGTGGAGACGTTCTACACGGAGGAGCCCGAGGACGATTACCTCGACGCGGCGCTGTGCGCGGTGTGTCAGATAAACGAAAGCGAGCCCGAGGGCGACGTGCTGGTGTTCCTGACCGGCCAGGAGGAGATCGAGTCGCTCGGGCGGCTGCTCAGGGCGCGCGCGGGCGCGCGGGCGCCGGAAAACGCCGTGAACGAAGAAGGAGAAAAAGAAACGACGGGAAAAAAGCGCGCGTCGTCGCGCGTCCCGGCGTTGCGCGTCGCGCCGCTCTTCGCGGCGATGCCCCCCGAGGAGCAGATGCGCGCGTTCGAGCCGGCGCCGCCGGGAACGAGGAAGGTGGTGCTGGCGACGAACATCGCGGAGACCTCGCTGACGATCAACGGCATCCGCTACGTCGTGGACACGGGCCTGGCCAAGCGGCGCGTGTACCACCCGCGCAGCGGCGTGGACGAGCTGGTGGTGGCGCCCATCGCGGCGAGCCAAGCCGCGCAGCGCGCCGGCCGCGCCGGCCGCGAGGGTCCGGGGAAGTGTTTCCGGCTGTACTGCGAGGATGTGATGCGTAGCCTCGAGCCGCACGTCACGCCCGAGCTCCTGCGCACGAACCTCAGCGGCGTCGTGCTGCAGCTCAAGGCGATGAACGTGGATGACATCCTCTCGTTCCCGTTCATAGACCCGCCCCCCCGCGAAGCGCTGGTGCGCTCGCTCGAGCTGCTCTACGCGCTCGGCGCGCTCGGCGGCGACGGGCGCCTCAGCGCGGCGGGCCGCAAGATGGCCCGCTTCCCGCTGGAGCCCATGGCGGCGCGCGCGATCCTCGCCGGGCACGAAGAGGCGTGCGCGGAGGACGTCATCGCAGTCGTGAGCATGCTCACCACGGACAACGTGTTCCGCGAGGTTTCGCGCGACGTCGCGAGCGGCGGGTCGCGCCAGAAAAACCCGGGCCGCGAGCAGTACGCGCGCGAGGAGGGCGACCACGCGACGCTCCTTGCGGTGTTCCGCGCGTTTTCGAAGTGCGGCGCGAAACGCAAAAAGGAGTTCTGCGCCGCGAACGGCGTGCACCTGCGGAGCATGCAGAAGGCGCGGTCGATTTTCGACCAGCTCTCGCGCGCCGCGCAGAGCGAGGGCGTCGCGCTAACGTCGGCGGGCGACGAGAGCGCGCCGGTGACGCGCGCGCTCGCGGCTGGTTTTTTCCTCAACGTCGCGCGGCGACAGGCGGACGGGAGTTTCAAGACGGTCTCCACGGGCCAGCGTTTGGGCATACACCCGAGCTCGGTGCTGTTCCAAAAGCCGCCGGAGATGATCCTGTTCAACGAGCTGGTCAAGACCAACCGGCTGTACGCGCGGGACGTCAGCGCCGTCGCGCCCGAGTGGCTCGCCGAGATATCGCCGCGCGTCTACTCGGCGCGCAAAAAGGCTGAATGAACATCGGTTGAATGGACATCGGTACACCAGAGAGCGAAAGCAGAGAGCGAAAGCAGAGAGGGGCGTCGACGTACGCGTGTGTGGTGTCTGTGCGCGCGTACGCGCGCGTGTGACGCAGCGATCATTTCACTAAAAAAAAAACAACATCGCGGTCATCTCGTCGCGCGTCGCGCGTCTCAGTCTACGGTACTAGTCGAAATCCGGAATCGGGTTCGCCTCTCCCAGGATGTTCTTCATGCGCGAAACCTCCGCGCGCGCGTCTCGGTTGCGCGGCTCCAGCCGCAGCGCGGATTCGAAATCCTCCAGCGCCTCGAGGTAGTTGCCGGAGACCGCGCGCGCCGCGCCGCGCCGCAGGTGCGCCTTGACGTTCCGGGGGTCGAGCTTGAGCGCCTCGCCGCAGTCCTCCTCCGCCTCCGCGTACGCGCCGAGCTTCAGGCGCGCCATGGCGCGGTTGGAAAACACGACGGCGCGCCATCGCCGCGACCCGCGCGCGCCCGCCGCGCGCAGCGCCTCGCCGTACGCCGCCGCCGCCTCCTCGAACGCGCCCGCCTTGAAGCGCTCGTTCCCCCGGGCCTTGAACGGCTCGCCGGGCTCGCCGACCGCGTCGCCGCTTTTTGTCACCGGCGACGACGCTCGAGAAGAGCCGTGCGCTTCATCGCGCCGCGTCGCGCTTCGCGCCGCGTTCGCCGTCGCGTCGGCGTCGACGATTTCCGGAAACGCCGCCGCGACGCGCGCGCCCCACGCGACCGCCGCGTCCAGCGCGGCGTAATCGCGCCCCGGCCCCATCACCAGCGACACGCCGCGCGGCCCGTCGATCCCGTCCGCGCGCAGAGGCAGGGTGACCTGCGGGAACCCCGCGAGCGAGCATATGCACGTCAACGCGAGCGTTTTCTTCCGCCACGCCTCTTGCGCCGCGTCGTCCGCGCCGAGAGGCGGCGGCGCGCTCGGCGTCGTCGGCAGCACCAGCGCCGTCTCGCTCTCGCCGTCCAGCAACGTGCCCAGCGCGAACTTGGCCTCCTCCCTGGCCTTCCGGCACACCTCCAGCGCGTCCGGCGCGTCCGCGATCCGCGACGCGGCGTCCATGCGCTGGCGCACGCCCGGGCCGGTGTCGCCGCGCTCCGAGAACGGGCGCGCGCCGTACCACCCGCCGAGCGCGCTCCAGACCTCGGCGCCCATCAACCGCGCGAAGGCGAACCGAAGCGCGTCCAGGCCGGTGACGTCTTCGTCTTCGTTTTTTTCGTTTTTCACGCGCGGGTGGCGCTCCGCGACTTCCCGCAACGACGGACACAGCACCAGCAGGTGCTTCCCGAGGTCCAGCCTCTGCACGGTCCCGGGGGGGAACCGGTCCCCCAGCGCGGCGCAGAGCGCCGCCGCGCCGCACCGCGACGCCGGGTCGCTCAGCGCGACGGCGTCTTCGAGCACGAGCAGTTTCGCGATGTTCGGCGGCGACGTTCCCGTCGTTCCGGCGCCTCCGTTCCCATCACCCGCGCGTTTCCCGAGCCTCGGCGCCAGCAAGACGTCGCCCACCGCGCGCAACGTCTCCCCGTCTCGCGCGAACCACCCCACGGTGTCCATGCTCGGCGCGAACCGAACGACGCCCGTCGCCGAAACCGCGCCGTGCGTCGGCCGGAAGCCGAAGACGCCGCAGTGCGCGGCGGGCACCCGCACGCTCCCCCCTGAGTCCGTCCCGAGCGCGAAGGCCACGTCCTTCAGCGCGGCCGCGACCGCGACCGCCGAGCCGCTGGACGAGCCCCCCGGGATGCGCCCCGGCGCGGCCGGGTTTCGCGGTGTCCCGTAGTGCGCGTTCTCGCCGGAGACGCCGTACGCGAACTCGTCCATGTGCGTCACCCCGACGCACGTCGCGCCGGCGTCCGCGAGCATCGCGACCGCTCGCGCGGTCTTGCCCGCGGGCTTGTGCGTCTCCGCCCACGCGGGCGAGCCGAAACCCGTGACCCGACCCTCGATCTGGAAGATATCCTTCACCGCGTACCTAAGGTTTGCCAGGGCGCGCGGCGCGCCGTCGCCGGAAGACGCGGGCGTCGCGGGGACCTCCGTCGCGTCCACGAACGCGCCGAGCGGATCGACTCGGCGCCGTTTCGCCGCACCGCCGCCCGCGCGGACCTTCGCGAGCAGGTACGCGCCCAGCGCCGAGCCGACGGCGAGGAAGCCGGGGAGCGCCATCCCGACGCGCGCGGGGGAGAGGCGCCGAAGCGAGCGCGCCGCGGTCTGGCGAGAACGCGACGCGGCTGCTTTGCCATCTTCATCGTGGCTCTTGATGAAGAAAGAGACGGTGGTCGGTGCCCAATTTTTCCGCGAACGTTGTGGCATGTTCGGACGCGAAGTCTGGCGCTCTCCCAACTGAGCTTGATTTCCGAATATTTTCTTCGACGCGCGGATTGATGCCCGTGATTGATCGGTTCGTCTTCGGTGATATCGATCGAGCGATTTCCCATACGGGTCGACTTCATCGGTGTTCCGATCAACGCTGCGAAAGGTTCTCTCCGTTCGGGCGCAACCTTTCGTTTTTAGGGTCTTGCTCCGAACGCGAACGGTGCGGCCCTTTTTTCCCCGCGCACGCACCATGCCGTCCGCGCCCCGCACCGTGAAGGATGTGCCCGCCCAGGAGTTCGTGATCGCCCTGGCGCAGTACTTCCGCTCCACCGGCAAGGTTAGTACCGCCATCTTTCGCCACCCGCGATGCCCGAGCGGCGGAAACGCCGTACTTTGCGACGCCGTGCACGGCACGACGCCGTAGCGGCCCTCGATTTGACGCGCGGGATCGACCGACGACGTGCGCGGCGACGCCGCGACGTCCGATACGCGCGTGCGATGAACACGTATCGGACGTGCTCCAAACATCGCCGCCGTCATCGCGCTCGTCGCCGCCGTCGTGGCGCGCCTTCCGTGACGTCCCGCCGCGTGTTTTTCTCGACCGCGCCACGCGCGCTTAGGGTTGCCATCGCGTCGAAGCCGTCAGCCGCTGCGGCCGGCGCCGCGCCCGCGCGACGACACACGCGGCCGAGCGCGCCGCGCGCGTCGAGCGATCGATCCGAGCCACGCGACGCACGCGCTCGCCGTGCCGCGCGGACGGTCGCGCGTCTCGCGTTCGGGGCGCGGCCGGGGACTCGGACGTCCATCCGGCGTGCATCATCATCATCATCGCGCGTGGTTGTTTTTTCTCCCCGTTTGTTCGTTCGATCGATCGTTCCGATTCTGACCCCGCCGTCTCGTCCTCGTCCCGCCTCGGCACCCAACCCGCAGATGGAGGTCCCCACCTGGGTCGACACCGTGAAGACGGCTTCGTACAAGGAGCTCGCGCCGTACGACCCCGACTGGTTCTACATTCGCGCCGCGTCGATGGCGCGCAAGCTGTACGTCAGCGGGAACATGGGTGTGGGTGCGTTCCGCAAGAACTACGGCGGCGCCAAGAACAACGGCACCTGCCGCCACCACCATGGCATCGGCAGCGGCTCCGTCGCGCGCGCCGTGCTCAAGCAGCTCGAGTCCGTGGGCGTCGTGGAGAAGGCGGCCAAGGGGAGGCGCATCACGCCCTCCGGCCAGCGCGACCTCGACCGCATCGCGGGCCGCGTCAAGGTGCCCGTCGCGTGAGCGGTACGCGATCGCGCCCCGTGAGTGAACCGACGACTGTACGAAGAGGGAGCTTTTGGCGAACAGCTCCACCCCACCTGAGGCAGTCGCGCGCCGGACGCACGCATAAGAATAGCTTCGAGTGTAACGGAACGCGAACGTCTCATATCACGCCTCGAAACCGCGCCGCTTGGTGAAGATTCTCGTCGGCTTCGAATCGCGCGCGCGGCGATCATCTGGCGCCCGAACGGCGCGCTCTACTCCATCGCGACGAACACGTGACCGTATCACAATAGCCTCCGAAAGGGCGCGAGTCGAGTGTTCACAACCTACGTGCTAACGCGGTGCCTCCTCGCGGCTCTCCTTCCGTCTAGACGCCCATACACCCACCAACCCAGAGCCGATTACGCCCGCGCGGTGCGGGCGCGGTCCTCCTCGGACCTGCCGGTCGCCTGGTGCTTCTTGCAGTAGCGCTGGTTGCGCAGGAACTTGGGATCCATACCCTTCAGCGACTTTTTGAGCCCCTTCTTGGGCTTCTTGATGCCTGTCGACGCCGAAACGAGGAGAGTGGAGAGGGAAGAGGTCAGCGTCTCGATCCCGAACGAGGAGCCTCTCGGCGTCGAAAAGTGTGTTCGTCCGCGGAACAGCAAAACCCTACGACCGCGAAAAGCCGATGCGCGCGACGACGCGGCCGGCTCGGCCGGCGACGCGAGCCACGCGGCGCGGCGACGAGACGCGATCAGACGCGCCATGCCGATCCCGGATACCTCGCGTCGGATACGGGGTCGCTCGCGACGCAGGAGGCGCAGGCACCGGCGGTCGTCGGGCGCTCGCGGCTGAAATGTCTCTCGCCGTGAGTGTTTCGCGATGGCGTGAAAACAGCGCGCTTCGCCGGGATCCACGCCGCGCGGCGCGCCGGGGCGGGGGCAACACGCACCGTTACGGTGGTTCTTGTACGACTGGTTGTGCGCCGTGTGGTTCGTGGACTTGGCCATCTTGCCTGTGACTCGCTGAACGTGCGGGTGCGCGAGCGAAAAGGGACGCCGGGCGGCACCGCACGCGGTTTTGCAGAGCGGGGAGAGAAACCTGACACGACCAGTCTCAAGCACGCGACGAAACCCGAACGGTGTGCAAAATGGATTGGGAAACCAAGAGAGGAAAGCGTGAAGATTCGTCATCCTGTAAAAAAAACGAAAAAATCGCGTCGCTCAACGCTCCCCGCTCGCATCCTCTCCGCCGCTCGGGTCCGGCGCGCGCGCGCGCGCGCGCGCGGCGACGCCCTCGCCGTTCCCGATGACCACCTCGCGTATGCCGCGGCTGATGCGGCGAATCACCCCGTCGGGCCCGCGCGTGTGGACCCCCGCGTCGCCGCCTCGCGCGGGCGGGTCCGAATCCGCGCGCGCGTTTTTGTTTTCCTCCTCTGAACTCGGGCTCGGCTCCTCGGCGACGCCCGGGAAGCCCCGCTCGATCTCCACGACGAGCGTGGTGAAGTACTTGTGCGTGATGTCGGTGAGGCCCGCGAGCTTCCCGCGGAACGCCCCGAACTCGGCGGCGTCGCGCGCCTCCGTGAGGAACGTCTCCAGCTCCGTCTCGACGGCTTCCGTGAGCCGCTCGAGCGTCCCTTCGGCATCCGCCTGCGCAAACTCGAAGAAGCGCTTCTTCGCGCTCTCGCGCTCGTCGAATCTGTAGTACCCGAACCCGTACGTCCACTTCAGCACGCGTCTGCACTCCGCGATCTGCGCCAGCGCATCGGTGATGAACCGTAACTGCGAGGGCGGCGTGTTCTGCAGATCACCGAGCTTTCGCAACTTTCGTCTCTCCCACTCCTTCGCGTCGGCGAGCGCTTTGCGCTGCGACCCGCCGTGCGCCGCCCACCGCTCGTAGTAGTGCGTGTACCGCTCCAGCGAGTGCTTCGCCGCCAAACGCCGGTTCTCCTCCTCGGTGACCCCGGGTTTGCCGCTCGACTTGGCGCGCTCGTAGCGGTTGCAGGCGTAGTACCCCCCGGTGCGCTCGCCGTGGTCCGCCCAGGCGCCCAGGCACATCCAGCAGAAGTCGTGCTTGCACTGCGAGCACGTCATGTGCATGCACCCGGCGCTCTTCTCGATCGGGCGCGAACACCGCGGGCACGGCTTGGTGTGCGCCAGGATCCAGCGCATGTTCTCGCTCTCCGCGCTGTTCTTCACCAGCCACAAACGCACGGTGGCGCAGTCCACCGGCCGGTGCGCCTCCTCCGCGCACGCCCAGCAAAAAGACGCGCCGCACGCGCAACGCACATCCTCCGCGCTCGTCGGGCCGACGCGCGACGAGCTCGATTCGACGGCGCGCTCGCACCCGGGCGCGACGCACCATTTGAGTTTTGGGTTATCGTCCACGAACGAACGCCACGCGAACGTTTGGAACTTTAATCGCGTTTCCGTCGAGAGCAACGCGCGGGTTTCGTCCGCGAAAAAAAACTCCGGCACGCGCGTCGCGCACCCTACGCGCGGACAGCGCGCGTCGAGACACGCCGGGCCGTCGTCCACCTTCGCCGCGAGGTACCCGGACCAACAACGCTCGCAGAAGTCGTGTCCGCACCCGCAGTCGGTCCGGTTCGAACCCGAACGCACAGCCGTGAACCCCTCGAAACACACCTGGCACGTCTGTTCGGGCGCATCGTGCGTTGTCAAATCCGATCTCTTCGAACTCGCTCGCGACGCGTCGTCGTCGTCGTCCATCGCGCGATCCGACGGAGACCGCCGCAAGCCCGCCTTCGCGCGCGTGTCCGCCTCGTCCGCGAACCACGCGTCGTTCAGGTGGTTCACGTTCCACTTGTGCGCGCGGAGCAGGGGCGCCGCGGACTCCGGGGGTATCTGCAGCACCGCGGTGACCCGCGCCACGGCGTCCCGCTGGCGCTCGCGCACCTCCGCCGCGTCGAGGCTCCGAAACGCCACCGCGGGCGTCTCGTCCTCGCCCGCGGCGACGTCGCCGAACGTCTCCTCGTCCAGGACCAGATCCTCGTCCGCGTCCGAGCCGGACATCGCGTCGGAGTCGTCCGACGCGTAGTATTCATCGTAACTCGCGTCGGAGTCGCTCATCGCGCCGCACCCGCGCGCGCCCTACTCGACTGGAGGCCAGATCTCGGTTCACACGAAAAGCAACAACAACGGACCGACCGAGGGGCGACGAGGGTGCGAGTATTCTACCAGAGACGGAGTTTCGTTTTCGAAAGAAAGGGGTACTTGCGTCGAGGTGGCCACGGCGCGTCGTCCCGCGCGCGCACAGCTGTGCGCGCGGGACGCGAGCCGTCGACTCGACGCGATGTCCTTCGACTTCTTCAACCAGAACCAGGCCCCGCCCGGGGGCGGCGGCCCCGCGCTCGGCCCCAACGGCGAAGAGAGTGCGTGCGCGACAGCTCCATCGCCTCCGCGATCGTCGTCGCGTCCGAAGAAACGCGTCGAGGGTGCCCAGATCGAAGCCTGACTGACGTCGTCGTTCACCCTCCCTTCCTCTCGCCTTCGCAGTCCTGCTGGACGTGCCGTGCGGCCGCATCGACATCCAGGGCAAGACCATGGTCCCGGACGAGCGCCGGGGCAAGCTCCGTTTGTGCAAGGACACGGACGGGCTGACGCACCTGCAGTGGGGCGTCCGAGCGCCCGACATGCCCTTCACGCCGGAGGAGGATCTGCTCGTGTTCCCGCGGGAGGCGGAGATGAAGTTCATCCCGAAGCCGGGCGTGTTCGTGATCAAGTTCCCGGACGACCCCTCGCGGAACGCCTTCTTCTGGTCGCAGCGGCAGACGTCCGACGCGGAACCGCAGAGCGACGAGGCGCTCACCGCGGACGTCAACGCCGCGCTCAACGGCGAGAGCCCGGCGTTCGCCACGCGGCGGAGCGACCCGGCGGCGCGCGCGCGCGCCGTGCGGGCGGCGCAGGCGGCGGCCGCGAGCGCGCTCTCGGGGCCGGAGGAGACGCCCGCGGCGACCGCGGGCGTCGCGTCGACGCCCGCGGCGCCGGCGAAGGCGGAGAAACAGCCGGTGACTGATGAGCCCATGGAGGACGAACCCGCGGAAACGGAAACGGAAAAGGCGGCGGATGGAAACGCTTTCACTAAAAAAAAAAAAAGCGCGGCGGTTTCGGGGGACGCGCTGCGCGCCGCGCTCGGCGGGATCGGCGCCGCGGGGGCTGTCCCCGGCGGCGGCGCGCCCGCCGCGGACCCCGCGGCGATGGCGCGCATGCTGGCGGGCATGCGACCGCGCGGTCCCGGTCTGAATGAGGTCCTGACCCCGGAGGCGGTCGGGCCCTTGCTCCGCGACGAGAACGTGCGCGCGCGGCTGGCGGAGTTTCTCCCCGACGCGCACCGCGGGTCCGAGAACCTGGAGGCGCTGATGCGGACGCCGCAGTTCCAGTCGCAGCTCGAGCGGTTCAGCGCGGCGCTGCAGTCGGGGCAGATGGACCTCGCGCAGTTCGGCCTTCGCGGCGGGACGGGGTTCAGCGTCGCGGAGTTCCTCGCCGCGATCCAGGCCAAGGCGGACGAGGCGCGGGACGAGCGGGACGGAAAGGGAACTGAGGACGAAGAAAACTGAGCGCGCGCCGCGCGTCGTCGTCGACTTTTTTTTTTTTGACGCGGCAGTCGTACGTAGTCTACTGTATGGACTAATATCTTCGCGAAGATCTCTCGAAATCTCTCCCGCGCGCGTGTCACTCTTCCTTCGCGGTCGGTGCCTCTCGTAGCCCCATCTCTATCATGAACGCCTCCTCGAGCGCGAGGTACTCCGCCTCCCTGCGCTCGTCCTCGGTCATCTCGCGCTCGCCCTTGGCGCGCGCCTTGGGTTTTTCCTCCGCGACCCCCGCCGCCGGCGGCGCCGCCGCCGCCGCCTCCTCGCGCGCCGCCGCCGCCGCCTCGCGCGCCTCCGCGCGCCCGGCGGCGTCCTCGGCGCGCGCCATCTCGCGGCGCAGGAACGCCTCCGTGCGCTCGAGCTCGCGCGGCTTGGGCTTGCGCAGCGCGCGCGGCGTGCGCACGACGTGCAGCACGCCGCCGTCGTCGCCCACCGCCAGGAGCTGCTCGCGCGTCTTCTCGCCCGGCTTCTCGCCCGCCGGGCTCCAGAACTGCATCGGCCCCGCCGCGCCGCTGTTCACGCGCGCGCTCTGCGAGGGCTCGTGCGAGCGGTCCAGCAGGTCCCACGCGTCCACGACGCCGTCCTCCTTGGCGACGAACACCACGGACGGGCGCGTGGGCGAGAAGGCGCACGACGCGAAGCGCGTCGGGAGCTGCGGCGACGAAAACACTGGCTTTTCTACGCCCTCGCGCCAGAGCTTGAACGAGCTCGCGCCGACGCTCATCACGAGGTCGGGGAAGAACGGCGACCTCGAGATGGACCGCACCGCCTGACTGTGTCCCGCGACGCACAGCTTCGTGTGCTCGGGCACAGACGCGCCCTCCTCGTCCGTGGGCACGACGAAGTCGCACTGCGCCACCTCGCCGTCCGCGGAGGAGGCGAAGAAGCGCGTCGCGTTTTCGGGGAGCGAGCCGTCGCGCGCCGGCGGGCGCAGCGCGGGCGAAAAGTTAAACTTCACCGCCTGCAGCGCACCGCTCTGCTCGCCTCGGCCGAGCGCGATCCTGTACGCGGGGGCGAAAACAAACTCGCGCCGCTTCGCGTCTTTCTTCACGTCCACGTCCCAGAACAGCACTTTGCCGTCCGCGGCGGCGGTGGCGAAAAACGCGCACGCGCCCGAGGGCGGGTTCGGCCGAACCAGCTCGCCGCGCGGCTTGGTGACGGCGACGTCCGCGCCGAGCCAACGCACGTCCGTCACCGCGCACACGTGCGAGTCCGGCGCCTCGGAGACGAATTTCGGGAAGCACGTGTCATGGTGAGGGGCCTGTCGCGCGCGCGTCGTCTCGGACAGGTCCCAGAAGCACGCGCGGCCGTCGGCGAGGCCGCCGGCGACCAGCCGCGGGTCGCTTTTGTTGAACTGGAAGCAGTGCACGTCCGCGGGCGCCTCTAAGACGCGCCGCGGGTGGATGGGGTCCTCGAAGTCCCAGATGAGCACGGCGCCCCGGGACCCCGCGCCTCCGGCGGCGACGGCCGCCTCGAACGACGCCGTCGCCACGCACGACGCCGCCACCGCGCCGCGCGCGCCCGGCACCCAGTCCACGCACGCCACCGTCTTGCCTTTGTTGTACGTCAGCGACGTGAACGAGTGCGTCTCCGTCATCGCCGTCTCCGCGCCCGCGCCCGCGCCGAGGTCGTCGTCTGCCAGCGACGCGAAGTCGTCCGTGAAGATGTCGTAGCACTCGTTCTGCTGCAGCGCACCGCGCATCAGCGGGTCCACCTTCTCGAGGAACGCGCGCAGGCGCGCCGGGTCCTCGGCGGACGCCGAGGTCTCGCGCGCCGCGCGAGAACCGCCGACGCCGACGGATTCAAAACCCGCGCTCGAACTCCGCCGCGGCTCGTACTGCGTGCTCATCGGCTTGGGCGCGAGCGGCGTGGCCTGCGTCGCGCTCGAGCGCGTCGAGGGCACCGCCTGCGTCGCGACGTCCGCCTCCGCGAAGCGCACGGACGGCGTCTTCTCCTTGAACGGGCGGCACTCCATGGACGCGCTGTTCCACAGCGTGATGGCGTCCACGTCCGTTAGACGCGCCTCGCACGGAAGCCCGAAGCTCGAGCGCTTGCGGAACACCTGCGTCGTCAGCTTCTGCGACTCCAAGCTCGTCACCACGTTCTCCTCCGTGATCTCCGTCTCCGAGCCCTGGCTGACCCACGGCTTGGAAACGGGCTTGGCTCGCTTGCGCCGGCCGGGCTTGGCGGCTTCCGCCTCGGCGGCGGCGGCTTCCGCGGCGGCGGCGGCGGCGACGACGCGTTCAGCCTCCTGCGTCTCGAACGCCTCGGCGGCGGCTTTCGTGACCGCGAGCTCGAAGTTGTTCCCGTCGCCGTACACGTCCTCCTCGTTGTACCGAATCAACAGCTCGTCGTAATCCGCCTTGCTGATCTGTTTCTTGACGATCGTGAAGTCGCTGATCGCGCCTCGGTACTGAATGTCCCCGAGGAGCGTCTCCTTCGACACGCGCTTCAGCAGGACCTCAGGGCCCATGTCCTCGAGGCCGACGATCTTCAGCGTGCCGCCTGCGTGCACGTCGCGGTGGACGGGGGGAACGAGCGCGGGGTCAGGGCGGGGCGAAACGGGTCAGTCTCGGCGCGCACCGCGTCGGACCGAGAAAACTCTCAGTCAACACGAGGATGCGGAGCGCCGGGCGATTCGAACGAGGCGGTGACGTACCGGTCAGGAAGATGGACTCCACCCCGGGGGGAATCCCCGGGCCCTCCTCCTCGTCGGCCATGTCCCGACGGAGAGATGCACGGCGTGCGCCCCGCGCCGAGCCGTGTGCCCGGGCTGGCGGCCGGGCATTCTCCTCGGCACTCTCAACGAGCCAAAAAAGGCACCGCCTCTCGTGGTCGTGGTCGTGAGTACTGTGAGACTGGCAAACTGGCCGAAGAGACGAATTTGGGTTCACAACGATCCGCGCGGCCTGGGAGGCGACGGAACGCACGGTGTCACCATGTTGCAGGCGGGCACCATGGACCTCGACCCCATATACTGTGCGGAGCAGATCCACGTTCCCCCCGAGCTGGCGGGCATCCTGAAGGCGTACACTAAGGAGGTGGTGCGGCGACAACCCGAGGATGTGTACGAATTCTCCGCCATCTATTTCAGGAACCTCGCGTCGGTGTCCGCGTCCACGCAGGAGACGTTCGTCCCCCCCACGCTGGCGATGCTCAAGGAGGTGTACGCGGCGTGCAAGACCAAGCCGGAGATGACCCTCGCGGACGTCATGATCGAGTGCACGGGCGTGGGGATCAAGCTCGCGACGGTGGAGCAGGCGTTCCGGCTCGGGGAATTCCCCGCGTCCGAGGACGCTAAGGTGCGCCCGAGCGAGCCCATCACGCTGCTGCTGACGATGACCGACGCGAGCTTCGTGGGGATCGTCGCGTCGTTGTTCGACGTGTTCGGGGGCGAGGCGTGCGTGCTGACGGGCAAGGAGTTCATGTCGCTGTTCACGTACCTGGTGGGGAAGGACGCGTCGGTGGACCCGGAGTCGGTGGCGTCGATGGACGAAGAGCTCGCCGGGCTGGAATCCATGACGTTTGGAGCCGTGAACAACTGCGCGGCGTTTCAAAACGTCGCCGACGGGACGCGGTGAATGGAACGGCGTCGCGTCGTTTAGGGTTCGTGTGATCATCATCAAATGCTTCGCGGTTTCATTCACAGCAATCATCTACGTACGTCGTGACGCGTCAAAACTCTTCAGACGTTGGTCTCGCTCGCGCTCGCGCCTCCCGTCTGAACCGTCGGCGGTTTGGACAGCCTCCGCCCCGCCAGACGCAGCGTCAGCGAGTTGGCCATCACCCCCAGCGACGAGAACCCCATCAGCCCTCCCGCGACGGACGGCGTGAGCGCGAGCCCGGTGAACGGCAAGAGCGCGCCCGCGGCGATGGGGATGCCCACCAGGTTGTACGCGAACGCCCAACAGAGGTTCTGCTCGATCTTGCGAAACGTGGCGCGCGACAGTTCCAGGGCGTCCACGACTTGCGACGGGCGGTCTCCTAAAAGCACGATGGACGCAACCTCCGAGGCGGCGCCTACGCCCCCCGCCATCGCGATGCCCACGTCCGCCTCCGCCAGCGCCGCGGCGTCGTTTATGCCGTCGCCCACCATGGCGACGCGCGCGCCGCTGGATTTGAGCTCGGCGATCTTGGCGGCTTTGCCCTCGGGCGCGACGTCGCCCAAGGCATCCGCCGAGTCCAGGCCCAGCGCGCCGCCGACGGCGTCGGCGGTGGCTTGCCGGTCGCCGGAGAGCAGCACGACGCGCACGCCCTGTTTCTTCAGCCGCGCCACGGTCAGCCTCGCGTCGTCTCTGATCTCGTCCTCCATCTCCAGCACGCCGACAAGCTCGCCGTCGAACGCGACGAACACCGGCGTGCGGCGCGCGGCGACGTCCTCCGCCGCCGCCGCGAAGACGTCTTTTCGCTCTTTTCGCTCTTTTCCATCCTTCGCGAACGACTCGCAAAACGCCCTGGTTCCGACGGCGACGCTGACGCCGTCCACCGTCCCGACGGCGCCCTTCCCCGGGGTCTGCCTGAACGTCTCGTCCGCGACGGCGCGTTTCGGCGCCGCCGCGTCCTCCGCCGCCGCCGCCACCGCCACCGCCAGCGGGTGCCTCGAGTTGCGCTCGACGGCGGCCGCCATGGACAGCAGCGTCGAGCGGTCCACGCCGTTTCCATTCTTCGTCGACGACGACGCGGTCGACGAGTCTTCGCCGTCCCCCCCTTCTCCGCCGCACAGCACGCGCGTGACGCGCGGCCTGCCTACCGTGAGCGTGCCCGTCTTGTCGAAGACCACGCAGTCCAGCGTGTGCGCGCGCTCGAGCACGTCGCCGCCGCGGATGAGCAAGCCGTGCCGGGCGCCGAGCGAGGTGCCCACCAGCACGGCGGTGGGCGTCGCGAGCCCGAGCGCGCAGGGGCACGCCACGACGAGCACGGAGGCGGCCATCTGCAAGCCGAGCAGAAGCGGCGCGCTCGCGGGCGAGCCCGCGGCGGTGGCCGCGAACGCGGCGGTCTGCAGCACCTGCGGGAAGAGCTTGGTGCCCGCGAGGCTCCAAAACGCAAACGTCGCCGCTGACGCGCCCATCACCCCGTACACAAACTTGCCGCTCACCTCGTCCGCCAGCCGCTGCACGGGCGCCTCCCTCTGCTGCGCCGCCTCGACCATGCGCACGATGCCCGCCACCTGCGTCTCCTCGCCGCTGGAGACGACGCGCACGGTGATGGCGCCGTCGCAGTTGACCGTGCCGGCGGAGACGGCGTCGCCGGCGGCTTTCGGCCGGGGAATCGGCTCGCCGTTGATCGCCGCCTCGTCCACCTGGCTGGTGCCCTTCGCGACGACGCCGTCCACCGGGATGCGGTCGCCGGGCAGCACGAGGATCAGGTCGTCCGCGATGAGCGCGTTCGTGGGGACCTCGCGGTAGTACGAAGACGCGTCGTCGCCGCCGGCGCCGCCGCCGGGTCCGGCCCCGCCCCCGCCGCTCACCAGCCTCGCCGTCGCCGGCAACAAGTTCAGCAGCGCGCTCATGTCGCTCGTCGCGCGGAGCTTGGCGCGCTCCTCCACCGCGCGCCCCAGGAGCACGAACGCGAGGAGCATCACCGGCTCCTCGAAGAACGTGGGCCACCCGAGCTTGGGCAGCGCCACCGCCGCGGCGGACATGCCGAACGACGCGAGCGCGCCGAGCGACACCAGCGTGTTCATGTTCGGCCCCCCGCTTCGCAGCGCGCGCCACCCGTCCGCGAGCGTCTCCCGCCCCGGGCCGAGCAGCGCGAACACGCTCAGGCCGGCGTGCACGGGCGTGCTGCACAGCACCTTGAGCCAGGGCACGGCGTGGTGGAACATGTGCGCGGCGTGGCCGATGAGGCACGTCGCGGCGAGCGCCCAGGCGACGACGACGCGCTTGGTGGATTCCTCGATGCGCCGCAGGCGCTCCTCGCGCTTGCTCGCCGCCGCGTCCGACGCGCTCACGCCGGCCACCGCCACGCCGCACGCCTCGCGCACGGTCGTCGGGAAGCCCTTTTCCGTGACGACGGCCGCCAGGCCGTCGCCCACCGCGCGCACGGCGCGCGCGATGTCGCTTTCGGAGACGCCTCCGCTCATCGCCTCCGCGCCTTTTCCCGCGCCGCGCTCCCGGACGTCGACGGCGACGCGCACCAGCGCCGACTCGTTCGCTAAGTTCACCGACGCCGAGACGCACGCGCGTTCCATCTCCAAAATGCGCTTCACGTTCGCCGTGCACCCGCCGCAGTGCATGCCCCGCACATCCAGAAGCACCACCTCCTCCACGGTCGCGACGGTCGCGGCGTCGAAGTCGGCGGCGGCGCTTGCTTCGGCGGCGCGCCGCGCGAACGCTCCGCCGCCGCCGCCGCCGCCGCCGTTCCCGCCGCCGCCGAAGCCCTTTCCGCCGGCGCCTCCGTTTCCGTTCCCGAACCCGCCGTACGCGGCGTACGCGGCGGTCGCGACGCCGCCGACCGCGGCGGCGCCGAGCGCGGCGCGCGCGCGGCTGGGCGCCTCCGCCAGGCCCGCGGCGCGGCGGCAGCACTCCCGCATGTTCGAGCCGAGCGATTTCCCCAGCGCGTCGCACTTGGCGCACCGCTCGACGCGGACGTGCCGCGCCGCGTGGCGGCGGGGCAGGCCGAGGAACGGACGGTCGCCGATGCCGAGCCCGCGCGGCGGCGCGGGCGGCGTCGCACCCGCGATCGCCGCGGGGACGCGCGCGCGCCGCGCACGCAGTCGAGGCTGCGTCGCGGAATTCGGTCCCGGCGTGAATGCGGACGAGGACATCACCCGAATCGACGTTCGTCTCCGCGCGTGAGCGCCCGCACCGCGCCGCGCGCCGACGCCCCCGAGCGCCGGCGAGACGCCTAGCGTCGTCGCCACAACCACCGGCATGTCGGCGGTCGCTCCCGCGCGCGCCAACGCCGCGGATGAAGTGCGCACCCGGGCTCGGCGTCGCGGAAGAAAAAACATAGCGAAAAGGTTTGCAGGTGGAGATCTTGACTTCAGGCGAGTTCGATCATCCATGATGACGCGATCGTTGTGGAATTTTCTCAGCGTAATTGCCCATATGATACTGTACGTACGAGGCGAAGATCCAGTTGTGCTGTTCAGCGCCACGAACGACGACGATCTCCGGCGCGGCCAATC
>Ga0181560_10001239_pt1 | contig 23800 bp, 15 predicted proteins | sample 011ome_20_FD_133751 | JGI IMG/M metagenome (GOLD analysis project Ga0181560, IMG submission 133751) | Coastal salt marsh microbial communities from the Groves Creek Marsh, Skidaway Island, Georgia - 011509CT metaG (megahit assembly) | ecosystem: Environmental > Aquatic > Marine > Intertidal...
CTCCAGTCTCGGCGGCGCGGCGGCGCGGGTCGCGCGCGGGGGCTCGCGATGGCGGACGCGACGCACTTCACGTGCCTCGCGGCCGTCCGAGGCAACAAGCTCCGGTGCTTGGCAGACATCGTCTTCCAGACCTCGCGCGCGGCGTCCGGCGCGTCCGCGGGGACGAGCGCGGAGACGACGGAGACGTCGCGAGCGAGAGGGGCGGCAGAGAGGAGTTGTAGAAGCGTGCAGTAGATATCGAAACGGAACAGAAGAACGGAAGAGAAGGAAAAATCTAAAAGTAGTCCGGCCCTGTTCATCGGTCAATTGAAAGAGCACGCGATCAAATGTTGAAACCGAGTGGTGGGTGAAAAAGGTTCGCGCGCTTGCTAAACGAAGCGAAGAAATCTTACACGTGGACGTGTTTCCTGTGAGCACGATAGGGCAAAGATCTCGCGCTCCATTCGAAGGGGCGCGCGCCCGTCTCGCCGCCGCGTCGCGTCATGCCGGAGGGCGATAAACCCCCTCCCCCCGCGGAGGGCACGCCGGTCTCCGTCGGCCAGCCCGCGCCGCCCGGCTCGACCGCGAGTCTCGCGCGCGCGCACCCCGTCGATCTCGCCGGCTCGGGGCCGTCGCGAACGGGCCCGCCCACGACGAACGGCGCGATTCCCGTCGCGCCCGCGGCCTCGAGCGAGACCCCGCACCACGCGGACATCAGCGTCACGCAGTGGAGCGGCCAGGTCGCCCCGCGCGGCGTCGCGATGCACCCCGCGCTCGGCCCGATGTACGCGTACGGGGACGCGAACCTCCTCTCCACGACCGCGGACCTCGACCCGGACGTCTACCCGCGCGGGATGGGGATGCGCGTGCTCCCGAGCGCGCACGATCTGGGGCACTTCGACGGCCGCGTCCTCGACGCGTCGTCGTCGTACTACAGCACGAACCTGTTCGACTGCCACAAAGATCTGGACGCGTGCGTATGGGGCGCGCTGTGCACGCCGTGCCAGCTCGGCGAGTCCGCGCGCGACGGACGCGCGGGCGACTGCTGCGGCGTCGCGACCGCGATCGTCGTCTCGCTGGGTCTCCTCAACCAGCTGCTGCCGTGCCTGGGCAACTTCGTCGCGGGCGGCTTCGCGGCGACGGTGACGAACCGCGTCGCGCTCAATTACGGCATCACGGAGCCGACGGACCTCATCACAGCGTGCGCGTGCATGCCGTGCGTGTCGTGCCGCCTCGCGCGCGAGATCAAGCGCCGGACCGCGATGGGACAGGAGCCGATCGACTTCCATCAGTTGTGGCTGGCGTCGGGCGGGAGAATAAACCCGTGGCAGTTCGCGGAGCTGGCGCGCCCGCGCGCGCAGGAGATGTCGCGCGACGACGCCGACGGGGAACCGACCAGCCGGGATACGATGGTGACGTACGTCGCCGTGGTGGGAGGGGACGACGCCGACGGCGTGCAGGTGCAAGGGGTCGCCGTCGCGGAGGAGTGCGGGGGGGACGGGAAAGGCGCGGCTAATGCGGCGGCGGCGAAGGAGGCGGCGCCGGACGCGGACGGGGACGAGAAGCTTCTCCCGCAGGTGTGATCCGATCCGATCCGATCGTGTTTGTTTGCAGTAGTGTACCCTCGCTTGTAACACCAGACGATTCGCCGACCCGAGCCGGGTCGCGCGCGACAACAGAAACTAGAGCATGAGTTGTCTACTACCTTCGTACGAAGGTATGATAGATCTACGCGTCTGCTCGTAAATAGAAGAAAGACGCTAAAAGGCGTCTTCACCACCACCCGCTCTTTTTCTTCGCCTTCGCCTTGACGTGCTTGAGTCTCTTCGCGAGCGCCGCGTTCGCCTTCGTCCGCGAGACGGCCAGCTTCTCCAACGCGGCGCCGAGCGCCTCGCGTTCGAACATCAGAGGCACGAGTCCGGCTTGGCGAATCTCCACTACCAGGCACCTCCCGTCGTCGCCCTCGTTCCCCTCCTCCTCCTTCTCCGCGCCCGGGAGCTTCGCTATCATGTTCGGCATCGCCCGCACCGTCGCGCACCGCGCGCCGTCGTCCGAGTGCGCGGCCATCTCGCCGAAGACCTCGCCGACGCGCAGCGTGCCGAGCGCGACGCGCTCGCCGTCGGGCGTCGTCGTCGACGCCTCCAACTCGCCCGACGCGACGACGAAGATCGACCCGCCGCGTTCGCCCTGGGATATCACCGCGACGCCGGGGTCCACGGCGTAGCACTCCGCGTGCCCGGCGTCGAACAGCGACGCGACGTCCGCGGTGGACAGCGCGCGGAACACCTCGACGTGGTCGCGCGTCCACTCGCCCCACCGCCTCGGCGGCCACGCTTCCATGCCTTTTTTGGTAATTTTCGTCTCGTCCCCTCCCGGCGTCGACGCGCCGCCCGGGGTATCCCTCCCGTCGCCGCCGTCCATCGTCGCGAGCGATCGCGACGAGCTCGATCGCTGGCTCAGGCTCGCGCTTAGGCGTCGCTTCATCGACAGCGACGCGCCGAGCGCGCGCTTCCAATTCGAATTCGCGTCGGCGTCGCCCCCCCCTCGACCTTGAGCATCGATGAGCTCGCGGACGGTCTCCTCCACGCCGCCCAGCGCGTCGAGGACCTCGCGGTGCATCTCCTCTCTCGCCGCCGTTTGCTCCTCGTGTCGCCGCTCGACCGCGTCGATGATCTCCGGGAGCGCGATCTGCGCGGTCTCGTGCACCACCGCGACGGCGCTGCGGTGTTGAAACTCGCGCGTCATCTTCTCGCCGTGCTCCGCGAGCGCGCCGGTCAGCGGGTGCAGGACTTGGTCGCGCAGGTTGAACACGCGCTCGTTCGTCTCCGCGATCGATCTCGCGAGCGTCTCGACGACGGCGCGAAGCTCCGAGAGCTCCGCGCTGTTGCGGTAGTTGGACGCGAGGATGTCGTTCTGCTTCGCCGCGATCGAAGCGATGGCCGCGTCGAGATGCGCGATTCCCGGGTCCGCGCGCATGACCGGGCCGCCGTAGCCGTACTTTGGCTTCAGCGAGCGCATCTTGTCGAGGTAGATGGCTTCGACGTCCGCGGCGTGCGGGTCCGCGGGAGGCATCGCGGCGGCGGAGTGACGCGCGGCGCGGCGCGGCGCGTTCTGTCGGATTCTGTCGGAATTGCCGAGAGTCGCAGTCGCGCGCCGAGAAATTTTGATTTCGCTCCAGTCGTCTGTGCGCCTACGCTACGTCGACGCCTCTATCGCTCGCGCGGCCGCGTCGTCCTCGACCGCGGCCTCCTCTTCCTCCCCACCCCCGCCCCCGCCCTCGCCTCGCGTCGGACGCGCGCGCAGCCAGATGTTCAGCGCGAATTTCTCCCCCGCCTCCACGGGCTCGCCCGCGTGCAGCGTCCTCGGATCCTCCTTTCCGTCGTCGTCGACGTTCCACCACAGCACCGCGTCTCCCACCCTGGGGTCGAACCCCAGATGAAGCTTCGGGAACGTCGTCCGACCGCCGCGCATCGGCTCGCGGAGGTACGCGAGGAGCGTCACGACGCGCTGGCCGCCGCGCCGGGTCTTTTCCTCGAACGTCGCGCCCGCGGGGTCGAACCAATCGCAGTGTGAGTTGTATTTCTGAGATGGGAGGTACCTTACGACTTGCGCGGGCTCCGCGTGCGCGGGGGTGAGGTTGGAGAGGTAGCACGCGCGCTGCACCGCGGCGCGAACCGCGGGGTGCGTGGACGCCACGCGCGCGTTCCAACTCGTGCGGCCTTCGGACGTCTCGCCCGTCGTCACCGCCGCGTCGGCGTCGGCGGCGGCGGCGGCGTGTCTCACCACGAGCGAAGGATGCAACGCCGGAGCGGCGACCCGTATGATCTCCTCCGCCTCGTCGTGCGTGAGGAACCCCGAGATGGCGAACATCCGCGGATGACTCGAGACGCGCTTCGCGCGCACGACGCGCCCGTGGCACGACGTCAGCGTCACCGTCTCGCGAAGCGGGTCGCGCCACGTGACGTACCTCCACCGCTTTGGAAGCGACGGGAACGCGCGCAGGTCCGATACCGTACCGCCCCTGTGCGTCATCTCGTACCGCACGAGCTGCGCGAGGAACGACGGGTTCGGGCACGCCTTCGGCCTTCGCGAGCGTATCCGCTCCAGGGCCTCGCCGAGGGAGTGGCCCTCGTGCTTCGTCAGGTACGCCGCGACCGCAGCCGCGGACCGCGACTGTCCGAACGCGCAGTGCACGAGGACGCGCGCGCGGGACGGCGCGCTCGCCTTCGCGGCGGCGATGAACGCGCCGACGTCGTCGAGGTGCGAGCTCAGGAGGTCCGCCGCGCGCGTGTCCTCGACCTTGACGATCAGGCGCGCGATTTTCGTTTTCGCTTTCGTTTCCGCTTTCGACGACGACGACGACGTCGCGTCCGCGTCGACGTCGGCGTCGTCGAGATCGAGGCAGCTCGGGGGCGGGCGCTTCATCAACGTGACGACGTGCGTCACGCCGGCGTCGCGGAGGATCTCGCCGCGGTCGCGCCCCACGGACTCCTGCGAGCCGACGTATAAGAATCCGTCGAGGACGTCCGTAGCGTCCGGGATGTCCGCGGGCATGTTCGACCGCGAGGCCCCCGGCCGCGCGGCCGGGAGTGATGACGGATGTCAACTTTTCGTTATCGTCGTCCGTCCCGAGAACTTGCCGTTTGCGAGACGAGTTCATCAACATGAGACGCACAACCCCCCGCGCGGGTCGCCCGTCGCGATGTCCGCCGCCCCGACCCCCGGCCGCGACCCCGCGGCGGACCGCGAAGCGCTCAGGCAGGCGACGCTCGAGGCGGCGCGAATGCGCGAGCGCGCGGAGACGCTCGAGACCGCGCTGCGCGAGGCGTCGGCGAGCCGCGCGAGCGAGCTCGAGGGATGGCGCGCGAGGTTGGAGCGCGCGGACGAGCGCGTTCGGCTGGAGCGCGTCCGCGTCGAGGCGCTCGAGGTGCGTCCGGTCCCGGTCGTCGTCGCGACGCGATATGCGACGCGCCGCGGCGCGGCCCGTCGCGCGCGAACTCTCGGCGGCGGCGGCCCGCCGGCCGTCGCGTCGCGGGCGTCGTTCAGATTCGCGTCGCGTCGCTCGCGCGGCGCGCGCTTTTTCCCCTCCCGCTCGCGTCCCTCCGGGGGGGACCCGCGGCCTCTCTCGCCGACGCCGACGCCGACGCCCGTCCCACCCCACCGTATGTCGTCCTCAGGTCGCGCTGGGCGAGCGCGAGCGAACGCCGCCGCCGCCGCCGTCGACGTCGAGCCGCGAGGAAGACGCGGAAGACGAGGTCGAGACGGACGAACCCTCATCATCGACGTCGCTCGCGGCGACGCGGCGCGGGGCTGGACGCGTCGCTGCCAGAACGTCCTCCTCCTCGGCTTCGCGCGTCGTCCGCGACCTCACGTCCTGGAAAGACCCCTCCGCGTCCGGGAAAGTCTTCGGCGGCGGCCTCTACGCGCTCGTGTGCGCGCACTCGCTGCGCACGGCGGCTATCCCCGCGAGCGCGGTCCTCTGCGCGTGCGTCATGGCGACGCTGTCGTCGACGCTCGCGTGGAAGCTCTTCTCGCGGCTGCGCGCGGGGGTCGGCCTCCGCGGCGTCGAGGCGTGGCGCGAGAGCGAAGACGCGTCCGCGGCGAAGCGGCGCGACCGCGAGGCGTCCGCGCGGCGAGTCGCCGCGAAGTTGGGGGGATGGGTCGCCGCGACCGCGTCGAGATGCGCGCCCGCCGCCGCGGAGTCGTGGCTCTTCGTCGAGAAGATCGTGACGTGGGCGCATCCGCCGAGCACGCTCCGCGCGTGCTTCGTCGCGTGGGTCAGCTCGCTCGTCGCGCGCGTGTGGTGGCTGTCCGCGATGACGACGGCGACGACGTTTTGGATCCTGGCGTTCGCGGCGCCGCCGTTCCTCGCGGCGTTCGGACCCGCGGCGGCGGCGGCGTCGCGCGCGTTCGCCGCCGACGCCGCCGCTCGATTCGCGCACGTCCTCAACGACCGGAGGTTCCAGCTCGGGTTCGTCGGGTTCGTGTGGACGCACGCGGGCGTCGCGGGGAAGACGCTGCTGGTCCTCGCCGCGGTGACGCTCGTGCTGACCGTGTCCCCGGGGGAGCCCGCGCGGGACCAGGGCGAGACGGCCGGCGGCCGGCGGCGTTCGAGCGCGGCGGCGGCGAGGGGACCCGGCATAATAGCGGGGAGGGACGACGCGACGACGACGGTCAGCGGGAGCGTCGTGATCACGGAGCTGCCGGCGTCGCCGACGCGGAAGGCGGCGACGACGGCGACGACGAGGGTGGCGGAGACGAGGAGGAGGGCCGCGGCGACGGCGACGACGACGGCGCCGCCGAGGCGGATGTCTTTTTTCGGCGGGTACGGCCGAAGAGCCGCCGCCGCCGTCGCCGCGTCTGCTTCTTCGCCAAAGTCGGAGCGGGACGCCCCGGGCAGAGGCGGCGACGAGAACGTCCCGCCGTGGGGCGGGGACTCGCCGACGACGCCGACGACGAAGCAGCGGCGGGCGGGCGCGGAGGACGCCTTCGGCGGCAGCGTGGAGAAGCGGCTGTCGCTCTCGCGTCGGCGGATGATCGCAGAGCGCGCGCGACGGCTCATGGCGGACTCGGACGACGACTGACCTGACCTGACTGGCGCCCGGCGCGAGTCGCGGGCATCTGATCGCGATAGAATACATCGAAAGAGAAAAAAATACGCATGACGTGCTACCGTTTCGCCGCCGCCGCCGCGCGCCGCCGCGCGACGAGCGCTTTTTTCTCCGCGAACGCGCGCAATCCATCTTCCCACGCTCGTTCGGTCATCCCGCCGACGCACAGCACGCACGTCACGCCGAGCGTCGCCACGTCCCTCGTGTTTTGCTCCTCGTTGTCGAAGAAGAGCATGTCCGCGTACGGTATCCCAGTCCGCGCCTTGAGCTTCTCGAAGTGTCGCTTCTTCGTCCCCGAATACATCTCCACGAGGTCTCCCACGCACTCGCGCATCGTCGTCGTCGTCCCGCTCCCGCTCCCGTCGTCGACGACGAACATCCCCATGACCTCGTCCGCCCACGCGCCGCGATTCGTCCGCGACGCGACCGCGATCTTCGTGCCTCTCTTCGCGAACGCCGCGTGCGAGCGCAGCATCGCCATCGCGGCCGTCGCGGCGGGGTAGCACCGGAGCTCCTCGCCGCTCGCGTCCTTCACCCTCTCGCGCCCAGTGGTCTCGCACCTCTCCTTCGTCCACGGCGCGCCGCGCATCATGTACAGCTCCGGGAACCATATCGTGTCGTCCAGGTCGAAGCACACGAGCGCGGGGAGCTCCTGGCCGTCGAGCGGTGGGGCCCACAGCGTCGCGGGCGCGTCCATCGTCTCGTCGTTCGCGGCGCGGTGCGGTCGCCGCCGAGGACGGCGCGTCCTCGTCTTTTGATGACGCTCGGCGCCTCCGCTGCTCATCACGCCGCCGCGGCCTCGGCCGCCGCCTCTGCGGCCGCCCGAGCCGCGGTCGCCGCGGTCGCCTCCGCCTCGCCGCGCGACCGGCGCGAGCGTCGCGAGCGTCGCGATCGTCGCGCTCGCCATGGAGTGACGAGGGAGGCTCCGGCGACGCGACCGTCGACGCTCGGCGCGCGTTCCGGGACCGTTCCGGAGGCGGGGGCGGGGGCCGACTCGCGCAGGACTCGCGCGTCATCGTCAGTCCGGAATTTTCGCGACGAGAATGGTGGCGGCGTCGCTCAGTGCCATCGTCGCAGACGCACGTTCACCATGGGCAAGGACGGCAAGACCCCGAAGAAGGATAAGAAGGATAAGAAGGAGGGCAGCGACGACGGCGACGGCGCGCTCAGGCCGGTCTGCGCGATCGCGAAGCCGCTCGCGGACGTCGGCTTCCACAAGAAGATCCTCAAGGTCGTGAAAAAGGTGCGCGTCGCCATTCCTTCCGATCCGCCGAAAACCCGCCCGCCGATCCGCGTCCCCCCCTCGCTCGCGTCGTCGCGCGACTGACCCATCCCCGCCGGCGTCCGTCGCGTCCATCGCAGGCCTCGAAACATAAGCAGGTGAAGCGCGGCGTGAAGGAGGTGGTGAAGGCGCTGCGCAAGGAGACCAAGGGGTGCGTCGATCGCTCGCGGCGATCCCGCGGGCGATTCATCGTCGTCCGTCGTTCCGAGCGAATTCCTTCCCCACGACAGCATTTTTTCCCTTTCCGATCCTCGACCCCCCGCCCGCGAACCTCGCCGCTGACCGCCCCCCCCCTCTCTCCCCACCTGAACGAACGACAAAACAGGCTGTGCGTGATCGCGGGCGACATCTCCCCCATCGACGTCATCTCGCACATCCCGATCCTCTGCGAAGAAGCCGGGGTGCCGTACGTGTACGTCCACAGCAAAGACGAGCTCGGCGCGGCGGGGCAGACGAAGCGCCCGACGAGTTGCATGCTCGTGCTGCCGGAGGCGCAGAAGGGCGGGGAGAAGATGAGCGGCGACGACGCGAAGGAGTTCAAGGACATGTACGGGAAGGTCGTCGCGAAGATCGGGTCGCTAGACTAGACGGAACGGAAGAAGTCGGTCGTTGACGCGAGTGTACGCGCGTGTATAAATAAATTCCCACCAGTCTAACGCCGCCGAGAAGCGTAAGCGTCCAGTCGTCTAAGGACTAATAGGAGCGACTATGTACCGTTCCTCGGTCACATGATGAACTTCGGCTTGCCGCGTCCCTTCGCGCCGAGCACCGGCCGCGCGAGTCCGGCGTCGTCGTCGTCGTCGTCCGAGCTCGCGCTCGCCACCTTCTTCCTCGCCCCAGGACGCGCTTTTCGGCCGTTCCCGCCGCCGCCGCCGCCCTCCTTCGACGCCTTCGCCGCCGCCTCCTCCGCCGCCTTCGCCCTCTTCTTCGCGGCTCTCTCCGCCTCCGCCGCCCGCTCCTTCTCTTTCGCGTCATCTTCCTCGTCGTCGTCGTCCGAGCTCGTGTCGCCGACCGACGCGTCGTCGTCGTCGTCGTCCTCCCTGTGCCGCTTCCTAAAGGCCGCCGCCTTGGCCTTCATCGCCGCGATGCGCTCGCGGTGCGCCTCCTGCTGCCGCTGAATCTCCTCGTGATACCCCTCCGCGTCCCTTCTCTCCTGCGCCTTCTTCGCGCGCAACATCAACCCCGGGTCGAGGCGGCACTTTTCGTTGAACGCCCTCGTCGCGAACTTCCGGAGCGCCTCGCCTCGGCGCGCGGGGTCGCGCAGCGCGCGGTTCGCGTCCGAGAGCTTGTCGAACGCGATCTTCGCCTCCTCGCTCGGGTTCTTGTCCGGATGCACGCGCAGCGACGCCTTGCGGAACGCCTTGCTCACGACGCCGTCCGGGACGTCCCACACCGGCTTCCCCGCGTCGTCGCAGTCCGGGAGCGGGAGCCCGAGCGCGGTGAAGAAGTCGCCGTCCGCGTGCGCGCGGACGATGCGCTCCGCGGCCGTGGGGTCCGGTTTGTCGTCGTCGCTGTCGCTCTCGCCGGGGAGCGGGCGGCGCGCGGACGCCGGCGCGGCGCGAGCCGCGGCCTCGTTGAACATCCGCTCGAGCCGCTCCATCTCGCGGAGAGGACGCGCGGACGGACGGACGCGCGGACGACGACGACGGACCGCGCGGGCGCGAAGTGATGAACGATGAAGTTGTGCAGAGCGTCGTCGCGTCGTCCACGAGTCGAGTCCTGTCGCTGTCGTCGCTGTCGTTTTTCATTTTCGGCGCGGACTACGCGAGCGTCGCGTGTGTACATTCAACGTCTATTACAGTACGATACCCTGGGGGACGGCAGGCTCTCAGTTTACCTTCGCTTCGCTTCTCTTCTCTTCGCCTGAACTTCACCTCCCCCGCGAGCGCGTCAGCGAGAGCGGGACGCTCCGCGGCGCCTGCCGCATCGTCTTCTTAGCCGCGAAAAACGCGACGCTCTCCGGATCCTCGCTCGCGATCTTTTGCAGCTCCATGCTCACGAACTGCTCGCCGTAATCGAGCTCCTCCTCGCTCGCGCCGACGCCGCCGATCTGCCCGTGCCCGCCATCGTCGTACCACCGCTGAAACTCGCGCAGAAGCTCGGCGCGGCACTCCTGCACCGCGGTCACGTGCGGCGCGACGGCCGTCTTGAGATCCTTCACCTCGTCGTACGCGCGGCGGTACTCCCCCTTGGTCGCCTTGAGCCGCGCCATGGCGGCGTACGTCTCCTCGTCGATCACCTCGTCCGCGAGCATCGAGGTCGCGGAAGGGTCCGCGCCCGCGCCCGCGACGGATCCGCCGGGGCTCCCTTCCCGCGAAGGCGTCGCCGCGGCCGCGCCGGATCCGGACGCGGACGCCTCCGCGTCGAGACGAAGCGTCGACGCCTTCGCCGAGAGCTTCTCGTCCGCCGCCGCCGCCGAGCGCATCTCTTCCACGACGACGGACAGCTCGTCGATGCTCGCCTTGGCGGCGTTGACGACCTCGACCGCGGCGTTGAGCTCGACGCGCTTGACGCGCAGGGTCTCCACCTTGTCGCGGAGCTCCGCGGCTTTCTCCGGGGCGATCATCTTTTTGTAGATGGCGAACGCGGAGTTCTTCTTCGAGTGGACGCTCATCTCCGGCGCGAGAATCGGCGGCCGCACGCCCGTCCCGCCGAGCGCGCCCGCGAGCTGCGCGTTCGCGGACCGCGGTCGGTCGGAATCCGGGTCCGCCGGCGGCGCCGCGTCGTCGGGCGCGACGCCGAGGTGGAACCCGCCGTCGCCGTCGTCGACGTCCCCGACCTCGTCGCCGTCGCCCTCCGCGGCGGCGGCGGCGGCGCCGCCACCGTCTTCTTCTCCCTCCGCCGCGGAAGGCGCCTCCTCCGCGTTTTGCCCCTCCGCGGTGGTCTCTTCCGAAGAGACCACCGCGTCATCCTCCGCGGGCGGCGACGGCCGCGCGGCCATCTCCGCGGCGTGTTCCTCGCGCATCTGCAGATGGAACGCCTTGAACAGCTTGAACGTCTCTCTCACGCGCTTCAGGGAATCGCACGGCAGCTCCTCCAGCGTCGTCATCCCGTGCACGTAATCCCTCACCTTTTCGCTCAGCTCCGTGCGCTCGATCTCGGACAAGTCGCCGTAGTTGACCGTCTCGCGGTTCGCGAACGTGTCCCGCATCGCGAGCTCTTGCTTCAGCTCCTGGACCTGCCGCTCGTACTTGCGAAGCAGCACCCGCGGGTCTTTGCTCTCGTTGATCACCGGGTTCGTGCGCAGCGTCCGCACGCGGCCGCTAAACCGACACGTGGACACCGTCTCCTCCACGTGTCCAAACTCCGGCCACACGCACGCGATCATGACCGTCTTGCAGTTCCCAATCAACGAATCGCGAAGCACGCTCGTGAGCTTCGATTGGCGGTACGGAATCGCCTTGTCCTTCCTCGACATCGCCATCACCGTCTGCTCCAGCAAGCTCAGCGATCGGTTGATGAACGTCGCCTCTTTGAACAGCGCGCCGGTGACGTGCGACTTCTTCACGCGCTCGCTCCCGGCGAGATCGACCAGGTGAAGCTTCGACACGATCGTCTTATCCGGCCCGTCCCCTGTCGCGCGTTGCTCCAGGTGAATCGTGAAGACGCAGTGCGAGCGCGAGGAGGATTTGTTGAGCGCGTGCGCGGCGACGGCTCTGTTGGCGTCCCCCGCGAAAAACGCCGCCAGCGCCTCCGCCTCGCTCGCGACGTACTTCTTCGTCAGACCCTTCACTCGCACCTCGTCCCCGCGCTCGACGATCGTGAGGGACTCTCGGCGCGACGGGATCCCGCCGTCCTCGGAGGAGTCCGCGAGGAGGTCGTACATCTGCTCGTTGTAAATTTCGAGGTAGGAGACGCGAACGACTTTTTCCTTCTCCACTCGCAGGTCCATCTCGTGGAAGATGTGGTGGACCGCTCTCGGGACGACGCCGCGCTGCTTGTAATCGCCCGGCTCGCCCGTCATCGTGAACGTCTTCCCCGCGCCCGTCTGCCCGTACGCGAACACCGTGCCGTTGTACCCGTTCATGACGTTATCCACCACCTCGCTCGCGCAGTGATCGTAGACGCCCTCCTGGTTGATATCCTTGAGGACGTTGTCGAACGTGAACGCGAAGCCGTCCGCGGCGTTGTTGACGTCCAGGCCTCGTCGCGCGGCGGTCTTGTCGGGTTTGAGGTCCACGTTGACGGTCTTGTTATCCGCTTGCACGCTGCGGGTGGAGGACGCGGGGGGGGGAGAGGTCAAGGTCAGCGGTCGGGTCGGGACGGAGTCGCGACGATGGACTGCGTCGCGCGCGCTTCAGCGGGGGGACGACCGACGGCGATGACCGGGGATCTATCGAGCGCGTCGGACGGGGCACGCACACGAACGAGCCCTCATCGTCGATGCACGGCCGCGCGCGGAGGAACACCTTCACCGCGCTCGTCGTCGCGTCGCGCGGAGCGGGCTTCATCGCGCCTCTCGCGTCGAGACGACGCGCGCCGCCCGTTGTCCCCGCGCGTCGGTCAATCCGACCCCTAAATAGGCTTCGCTTCGTCGGAAGGGGTAAACTGTGCGACCGACCGCGATGGAAGTCTGGTGGAAAGGGGGACGAGCGACGCGCGGCGCGCGGCACACGCGTCGACGCGCGCGATGCCGTCGTTCGACAAGCAAGTATCGCGCCCGGCCGCGAAGGCGGGCGCGCCAGCGCCCGCCAGGGCGCGAAGCGGCGGGCCAGGTGCGTCGTCGCATCCCGCGCGCGCGCGTCATCTTCCGCTTCCGCGTCGCCTCGATCTCGAGCGTTTCGCCGTTTCGTACTCCGTCGCGCGAACGATGGTTCCGAGAAGACGTCCACGACGACCCCCGCCGACGACGCGTCCCGCCGCGTCCCTCCCCGATCGTCCGCGCAGACCCGTTCGTGATCGCGCACGTGCACAAGCAGTCCGACGCGGAGGCGTTCTTCGAAGCGCGGTTCGGCCTCGAGCCGTCTTCGAACGACGTCCGCTCCCCGCTGCGCGACGGCTCCAACCGAGCGAAGCCGTCCACCTCGGAGCGCGGCGGCCCGACGTCCGCGGCTGGCAAAAAGATCGCCGACCTCCAGACGAAGCTCGCGCACGCGATGGCGGCGGTCCAAGAGGGCGACGCCGCGACGGAGCAGGCGCGGATCGAGCGCGAGCGCGCCGCGGTGGCGTGGGCGGACGCCATGGCTGCCGCCGACGCCGCGCGCGAATCCGCCGTCGCCGACGCCGCCGTCACCCGAGACGGCGTCCAAAGAGCGCTCGAGCGCGAGGTCAGCGAGCTGCGCGCCGCGCTCGCAGCGGCGGAGACGATGAACGCGCGCGCCAAGGCGGCGGAGGCGGCGACGCACGCCGCGGGCGCGAAAGCCGCCAAGGCGAAGAACGACAAGCTCGCGGCGCGCGTCGCGTTGTTGACCGAGGCGCGTATTGGTTCCTCACACCGGTTCCCATACGATCCCGTTCGCGCGGTGCACGCCGTTCCTTGAGGACTTTCGCCGTCGCATCTCTCCGCCCACACCTCGCTTTCAATCCCCGACCGCGACGCCTTTCAACTCCGCTTCTGACGCCTTTCAACTCCACCCCGACGTGGCTTCGCACGGAACGCGCCTCAGGAGGCGGAGGACGCCGAACGGAGGGCGTCGGACGCGTCCGCGGCGTCAGACGCGACGCGCGCGGAGCTCGCGGAGACGAAGCGCGCGATGGAGAAGATCGCGAGCGAGATGGAGACGCTGAAGAAGGCTGGCGCGGTCGCGAACGAGATGCTCGCGGACGCGAAGGGAGAGCTCGAACGCGCGCGGGAGACGTCGCGCGACGGCGAGAAGCTCGCGGCGGAGGCGGCGGCGGAGGCGGCGGCGGCGGCGAGCGCGAGCGCGACGACGATAGCCGAGCTCCGCGCCGCGCTGGAGACGACCGGGGGGTCGCGTCAGCGCGCGATGGAGGAGCTCTCGAGGCTGCGCGACGACGCGACGACGGCGAAGGAGGAGTCGGAGCGCGCGAAGAAGACGGCGGAGGAGGCGGATTTTTTGCGCGCGGCGACGGAGACCGAGCTCGCGAAGACGCGGCGAGACCTCGACGACGCGAACGCGCGCGCGTCCGCGACGGAAAGCGAGCTCGCGAAGACGCGGCGAGACCTCGACGACGCGAACGCGCGCGCGTCCGCGACGGAGAGTGAGCTCGCGAAGACGCGGCGAGACCTCGACGACGCCAACGCGTCCGCGTCCGCGTCCGCGACGACGACGCGCGACGAGGCGACGCGAGAGGCGCGAGAGAGCGCCGCGCGCGAGATGGAGGAAACGCGCGCGACGCTGACGGCGCGACACGACGCCGCGCTCGCCGCGCTCGCCGCGACGCACGCGGCGACGACGAAGGAGTTGGAGGCGCGGTTGGACGCGGCGAGGGCGGACGCGTCCGAGGCGGCGGCGAGGGCGGAAGCGTTCGAAGCCGAAGCCGCGGCGACGACGAAGGAGTTGGAGGCGCGGTTGGACGCGGCGAAGGCTGACGCTTCCGAGGCCGCGGCGAGGGCGGAAGCGTTCGAAGCCGAAGCCGCGGCGAACGCCGCCGCCGCGGTCGTCGTCGCTCCCCCCGCCGCCGCGCCGCCGCCTCCCTCCGAGGAACTCGACGCCCTCAAAGCCGCGCACGCCGCGGAGATGGCGAAGATCAACGAGGCGAACGACGAGATCGTCGCGTGGGCGCGACAAGCGGCGAAGGAAGAAGCCGAAGAAGCGCTCGGCGCCAACGCGAGAGACGCGCTCGCGAAAGCCGCGCGCGCGGAGAAGGCTCTGGAGGACGCGTCCCTGGAGCACGCGTCCCGCGTCGCGTCGTTGAAGCAGGTAACAACAGAACGTTTTTCACCCGTCCCTCGGTTTCAACATAAAGTTGATCGCGTGGGTTCCTTTCAACTGACCGATGAACGAACGGCCCGCAGACGTTCAAGGAGGCGATGGAGCGAAAGAACGAGGAACTCAAGGTGGCGCTCTCCGCCGCGCGTTCGAGCGGCGCCGACGACGTCGCGCGCGCGGAGGCCAAGGTGGCGTCCGCGACGACGGAGGCGCGCGCGAAGATCGCCGCCGCGGAGCGCGCGGCGCGAGAGGCGAAGGCGGCGACGGACGCCGCGGAGGCGAAAGCGGCGGCGACGGAGAAGGCGCGCGACGACGCCGTCGAGTGTTTGAACGTCGCGCGCGCCGAGTGCGAGGCCGAGGTGAAAGCGGCCGAGCTGAGAGCCGCGAACGTGGAGTACGACCTCGAGACGCTTCGCAACCGGTTGCGGCAGTCCGAGAACGCGGGGAAGCGCGCGCTGTTGGAGCTCTCCGACGAGCTCGCGAGCGCGGAGCGCCGCGCGATGGAGAAGGTGATGAAGGTGCGTTCTCGCGAACGTTTCGTTTTGTTTTTCACCCGTCCCTCGGTTTCAACGTTTGATCGCGTGGGTGGGTGGGTCCCTTTCAACTGACCGATGAACACGTTTTGTACCCCTCTGCCTGAAGTCGGAGGAGGCGGCGAAGAAAGCGGACGCGACCAACGCGCAGCTCGCGCGCGAGCTCTGGGCGTGCCGGCAGAAGATGGAGACGAACGAGGCGGAGCTTCGACGCGACCTCGAGCTGTCGCGGAAGCGCGCGAGCGACTTGCTCAGGGAGGTGAACGCCGCGCGCCGACGCGAAGCGATGCGCGGCGGCGGCGGCGGCGGCGGAGACGACGCGTCCGGGGCTGGGAGGAGCGCCGCCGACGCGGACGCCGTCGTCGCGGAGATGCAACGCGAGCTCGAGGCGGAGATCGCCGCGTCCGAAGCCGCGGCGGCGGCGTCCGCGAAGCGCGAGGGCGCGTCGCGCCGCAAGCTCGCGGACGTGAACACGAAGTTAACGGAAGCGGAGCACGCGTTACACGAGACGAAGATTGCGCTCATGAAGAGCGAGCGGCGCGCGAACGACTTCGAGAGGGACCTCGAGAAGGAGACGAGCAAGAGCGCGCGGCTCGAGTTGGCGTGCGCGAAGGGCGGCGTCAAGCTGCCGAAGTAGTCGCGCGTGATAGCTATCATATCGTATTCATTCGATTCGACGACGACGACGACGTGCCGCGCGCTCACTCGTCGTCGTCGTCGTCGTCGTCGTCGTCCTCGGGCTCTGGCTTCCCCCGGCCTCTTCCTCCCCTCACTCCTCTCCCCGGGCCCCTCCCCCCCCGCCCGCCCTTCCTCGCGCGGACTGCGCCGCGACTTTCACCACGACTCGACGCGGACTGCGCCGCGACTTTCGCCTCCTTCCTCGCGCGATTCGCCGCGGACTGCGCCGCGACTTTCGGCGCGTAGTTCGTCCCCCAGTACAACATCTCCGCCTTGACGTCCGCGTACGGCGCGCGCAACGCGTCCTCGCCGCAGAACACGAGCATGTCGCACGTGCTCGGCCACGCCTCTTTATTCTTCCGGAAGATGTCGCGCACGCGGCGTTTCACCGAGTTTCGATCCACCGCGCGCCTGAGAAGCTTCTTCGGGGCTTTGATCCCCAGACGCGTGTTGTCCACGTCCGGGACGTCCGTCGTGTCGCACCACTTGATGCGCACGAGCTTTCCGTTGAAGGAGCGTCCCGTGTTTTGCACGCGGGTGAAATCCGCTTGCGTCTTGAGTCGCTCGCGCGGGCGGAACACCTCGCCGGCGATGCTCTCCACCTGCGCGGTGCGCCGCGAGGACGGAGTGCGCCGCGTCAGATGCAATGCGCGCGGGCGTCGGGCCACACGCCGAGCGAGCGAGCGATCGAGCGATCGAGCGAGAGAGAGAGCAGAGAAGAGAAAGGAAGAAAATCGAGTCGTCGTCGTCGTCGTCGTCGTCGTCGTCTTTTCCGTCACGCAGACCTCGGCGCCAACCGAGGGAAACTGTTTCTTTCGACACGAGGGCGTCCCCCATGGAACCAAATAGTTTCAGGCTGGTGCCAGTATTGGTTCATCACTCGGAATAAGGACGCGACGCGACGGACGGACGGACGGACGACCGACCGCGGGCGAGGGAGGACGGCGGCGGCGGGGGGCAAATCGAATCGGATCGCTCGAATCGCACTCGGCGCACCTTTTCCCTCGCGCGCTTCTCCCGCGCCCTCCTCTGTCCCTCCTTCACGCTCGCCTTGTGCGCTTCCTTGCGCCGCGCGTCGCTCCACGCGATGTCGCCGAGGTACGCGAGCGGGTCCGCCGCGTCGTCGTCGTCGTCCCACGACGTCGGCGCGGACGCGGACGTCGCCTTCGGGCAGTCCCTCGCGAGGTGCCCGGGCGCGTGACATCGGAAGCACGCGCGCGTCTCCGTCGTCGTCGGCGACGACGACGACGACGACCAGCGGGGCGCGCTCGACCGCGCGACCGCGCGCGTCGTCGTCGTCGACGACGACGTCGCGAGCGCGTCGCGCCGAGCGGCGCGCGGCGCCGCGCGCGCGGTCGCGCGGCGGTGCGACGTCGTCAGCGTCGAGAACGCGGCCGCGCGCGCGTTCGCCGCCGCCGACGACGCGATGATTAGTGGGGGACGTCCGGTCCTTAAGAAACGCCGTTCACATCGCGAACGGGGTCGTATGGGGACCAGTCTCACCGCTTCATGAATCATCGTCGTCAACGCGAACGACGACGACGAGGACTCGAGAGCGCGAGCCGCCGCGGCGAGCGCCGCGGAGGCGAGCGCGCGTCTCGTCTGGATGTTGCCCCGCGCGCGACTGGGGTGCCGCGACGAGCTTCCGGTCGCTGCGGCGGTGCGCGGGCTCCGTGTGATGACCTACTGTAGAGTTGCGAATTTTCCTCGGTTCGTCCAGTCGTCCGCGTCCGCCGACCGCGCGACCGCGCCGGTGCCGAGTACGGGTGGTGATGTTTGTCGAGAGCTCGGGAAAAGGGCGCGCGATCGGCGCCGCCGTCGCACACGCGCGAGCGGTGGCTCGACGCGAGCGCGCGGGCTCGCATCGGACACCCGCGGGACGCGTTCGGCGATCGGAGGGGGATCCCTCGGGGGAGGATACCCCCGGGGGAGGCACCCGCTGGGGCGGGGCGAGACGTCACAAATTCAAATCTGAGCGAGCCGAGAAGTCGTCGTCGCTTTCCGCGCGCGTCGTCCATCGTCTGGGCCGAGCGGAGCTGGCTCGGGAGCACGGCACCATGACGCGTCCCGGCGCGCGCGGCGGCGACGGCGACCCTCCGACGCCGTCCACGCGCTACGCCGGCGTCGTCGACCCCGCGTACGCGTCGTCCGACGACGACGACGACGCGTTCACGCCGCGCCTCCGCCCGCCGTTCGTCGCGTCCGACGGATCGCCGTCGACGTCCGCCTCGCCGACGCGGCCGCCGCGCGAGGTCGTCGCGCGGCGCTCCGTCGCGTGGGACGCGGACCTGGAGCGGTACGAGCCCGTGGAGTCGTCCTCCGCGCCGCCGCCGCCGCCGATCCTGAAGCCGTCGCGCGGCGGATGCGGCGGCGTCCTCGACGCGCTGTCGCCGCGGAAGCGACGCGAGCGACGCGAGGCGCGCGAGCGCGACGAGACGCGACGCCGCGACGCGTCCGCCGCGTCGGACGCGGCGACGCGCGCGGCCGTCGACGCCGCCGCGCGGTTCGACGAGAACGTCCCGCTGCCGGGCGAGGCGTTGCGGGGCGACGAGGAGGAGTTCTACGGCGGCGGAGCGGGGGGCGACGAGGAGGAGGAGGACGACGACAGCTGGCGTCGCGGCGTCGTCGGCGTCGGCGGGCGCGTCCGCGCGACGGCGACGACGACGTCCGCGCCGACGGCCTCGATCGACGCGTCGCGCCGCGTCGCGGAGGAGGACGCGCTCGCGGCGCTGCGCGCGGCGTACGCCGCGGAGGAGGACGACCGACCGTCCACGAGCGCGGCGGCGCGATTCTTCGCCGCGGACGTCGGCGACGGCGACGCGACGCGTTTCGAATCCTACCCGGGGATGGCGAAGTCCACCGTGGACGCGATATTATACGGCAACGCGCTCGCGGGCGGCGAAGAGGAAGACGCCGAGGAGGAAGGCGCCGGAAGAAGAGTAGACGCGACGCGCGCGCGCGACGCGCGACGCGAAGAGCGGCGCCGGCGCCGCGAGCGCGAGCGCGAGGAAAACGCCGAGGAAGACGCCGGCGGCGGCCGAAAACCGCCGAACGACGACGCCGTCGTCGCGCCGTTCACCGTCGCCGTCGCGGACGCGGAGCTCAGCGCCGGCGCGCGCCCGGGGATCGCGCTCGAGATCGGCGACGACGTCGCGAGGATGAAGCACGCGCTGGAGAACGTCGGCGCGGCGCGAGAGGCGCACCTCGCGGAGATGCGATCGTTTTTATCGCGCGACGGCGGCGACCGCGGCGGCGGCGGCGGCGGCGGACGCGTGACCCTCGCGCCCGGCGCGACCTCGATCCTCCCCCCGGGGAGCCCGTCCGCGTCCGTCGCGGAAGAGGCCGCGGAGGCGACCGCGCGCATCGCGATGAACGCCGCGCGCGTCGAGGAGACGGCGACGTACGCGAACCGGTTGGTCGCGGCGGCGATCGAGCCGTCGCCGCCGCCGGCGGATTGGCGCGCGACGATGCAGCCGCAGTGGGCGTCCGAGGACGAGTGGACGTCCCCGCCGCCGACGCCGACGCCGATCCCGATCCCGATCCCGTCGCCGAAGATCGCCGTGGCGTCGTCGCCGCGGTCGTCCGCGGCGTTGGAGGCTGCCGCGAGCGCGGCGAGCGGCGCGACGCGACGCGCGACGGCGGACGCCGCGGCGGACGGCGACGAAGAGATGCTCGAGGTGTTGCGCGTTCTCGAGGGCGTGACGACGACCGCGAGCGAGATCGCGCGCGGCGGCGGCGGCGGCGCCAGACCCCGCGCGCGGGCCGCGCTGACGTTCGATTGGAATTGGAACGCGGACGCCGCGGACGCCGCGGACGCCGCGGACGACGGGATCGATCGCGCGCCGAGAGGGGACCTCGCCGTCGCGATGGGTTTGCCGCGATTCGATCCGACGCGGAGAAGAGAGGTCACATTCGGCCCGTCGTCGCGTCCGTCCGCGGCCGCCGCGCGCCGCGCGTGGGAGCCGCCGCGCGTGGGGTTCGGCAGCGCGACGACGCGCGAGGGCGAGCCCAGACGTGCGGGGAGGGGCGGGGACGCCGCGCGAGCGGTAGGCGGCGCCGTGCGTTGGCGCGGCGGCCCGCCGGAGCCAACGTCGGCGCCAGAGGCGTCGCGCGCGTCGGCGTCGGCGTCGGCGTCGACGTCGCCGCGCGCGAAAGAGAAAAGGAAGGAAGACTACTCGCACGTCGGGAGTAAGCTCAAGGAGCAGTGGGAGGCGTGGCGCGCGGGCACGGACGAGGGCGTCGCGGAGGAGAAGCGACGCGCGGAGAAGATAAAACTCCGCGCGGGGCTTCGAGGGGTGCTCGTCGATATTCACGCCGCGACGACGGCGATGGAGGCGGCGACGGCGGCGGAGTCGCCCACGGTGACGCATTCGTCCGAGGAGAGCGTCTCCGAGGGGGACGACGCCCCGAAGCGGCGGCGAGCCGCGTTGGCCGTCATCGAGAAGAACGCGCCGCCGCCCGCGTCGGTCGAGACGGCGACGGACGAGGACGCGAGACGACGGGAAGAGAAGAAGAAACTGCGCGCGGGGCTCGTGGACATGCTCGCCGACTTGCAGCGCGCGCGCGTGGACACCGCGGCGGGGACGTCCGATGACGTGTCTCCCGCGACGAAACGCCGCGAAGAGAAGCGGAAACTGCGAGAGAGCCTGGAAGACATGCTGTCGGACGTGCACCGCGCGAAGGAACCGCCGTCGCCGCCGCTCCCGTCGCCGCCGGCGGCGCTCCCGGCGTCGCTTCCGGTCGCCCCCGCGGCGACGCTTCCCGCCGCGACGCCGACGCCACTCGTCGTCGCGCGCGGCACGCGCGCGCGAAGCGCCGTCGCCGTCTCCGACGCCGCCGTCGGCACCGTATCGTCGTCGCACGCGGCCGCGCAAACGTCCACGGCGGCGGCGGTGGAACTCGACGACGACGACGACGACGACGACGACGACGACGACGGCTCCGTCGCGTCCGACCGCGACGATCTCCTCATGACGACCGCGGGGGCGTACCAAGTCTTAGGGTACACCGAACGCGGAGATCTCACGGAAGAGACCGGGACGCAGACGCTGTCGGCGCCGCCGCCGCCCGCGGACGAAGCGAAAGAGGAGGAGGCGAGGTTCGAACGCGAAGCCGCGGCGATCGCGCGCGAGCTCGTGTCCGGCGCCGCGCGCGCCGCCGACGCCGACGACGCGTCGCCGTCGCCATCGTGGCTTCGCCTGCAGCTCCGAGCCGTGCGCGTGCTCGCGCGCGCGCGCGAGGAGACGCACCGCGAGCGCGTCGCGGCGATGTGCGAGCGTTTCCGCGACGCGGACGCGCGGCTGCGGGAGCAGGCGCGTTCTATACACTGGTCCCCATACGACCGCGTCGGCGATGTGAACGCCGATCCTTAAGGACTTTGCCGTCGTCTCTCTCCGCCCACCCCTCGCTTTCAATGCCCGCCCTCGACGCCTTTCAACTCCCTCTGACGCCTTTCAACTCCACCCCGACGTTCGCTCAGGAGTACCTCTTGTCTTTCTCCGCCGCGTCGCGGGATATCCGCCGCGCGAGAGCGACGGAGGCGAAGCGCGATAAGGCGGCGGCGCGCGGGAAGAAGTGGGCGCCGCCCGGGGGAGGCAAGGCTGCGTTCGCCGGCGGCGGCCGCGGCGGGAAGAGCCACAACGTGCACGTCTCGAGAGGCGCGGGGCCCGATGCGGCGACCTGGGAGGCGGCGACGAAACCGGCGGCGGCGGGGAGAGGAAAAAGTAAAATCGCCCCCGGGAGCGCCGGCGCTCGCGGTCGCGACGGTCCGAACCTCGCGGACGACCCGTGGGAAGGCTCGGAGTTTAAGCGTCAGATGCTGATCACGCTGTCGAGTAAGCTTCTGATGAAGACCGCGCTCGCGGCGTTCGCGGCCGCCGCGCAGGGCGCGCGGGATGTGCGGACGAACGTCCGAAGGGTGTGGGTGAAGAACCGCGCGAAGCTTTTGGTCGCGTGCCTCGACGCGTTGAAAGAAAACGCGCGCATCGCTGCCGTTTTCGAATCCAAAGCCTCCACCGTCGCGGCAGAACGCCTGAGAAAACACGCGAGAGCTGGGCTCAAGCGCTGGCGATTCATCGCGGGCAGGGACGCGGAAGAGAGGAAGCGAAACGCGCTCGCGGACGCGGCGTACGGTCGCAGAGCCGCGGGCGCGGCGTTTTCGCAGTGGCGCGCCGCGCGCGTCGCGACCGACATCGACGCGCACGTAACGTCCCTCGCGCGTACGTTTCGCGACAAACGCCTCGCCGTCGCGGCTCTCCACGCGTGGGCGATGCAGACGAAATCGGAAGACGTCTATTACGCGCGCGCGAGCGAGAACTACGCGTTCGCGAGGGCGCGCGCGTTCAAAGACTCCTTCCTCGCCGGTCGCCGCGCGCGCGCGTGGCAAATCAACGAGATGCCCGATCGAGCCGCGCGCGACGCCGCGATGGACGCATTCGTCGACGCTTACCGCGCGTGGTCGCGGTCGCGTGGGGCGCTTCAGGCGTGGATCATCGCGTGGCGCGCGACGAAGGACGCGCGCGGCGCGACGACGCGCGGCGCGGACGCCATCGCGCGCGTCGTCGCCGAGTGCGACGGCAGCCGACGAAGAGCCGCCGCGCGCGACGCGTCGGCGACGCTCCGAGCGCTTCTGTCGCGGCGGCAGTACGTCGCCTCGGACGCGGACGTTCGGTGGGTCTCGCTCGCGAGCGCGCACATGCGGCGCGCGCGCGAGGAGGAGACGAACGAGACGGCGTGGGAACGCGCGCGCGAGACGGAGACGGAGACGACGCGCGCGAACGACGATCGCGACGACGCCGCCGCCGCGGACGCCGCCGCGTGGTCGAAGAAGTGGTGGTCGAGCACGCGCCCGCCCCGGGACCCGGACGCCGCGCCGGCGACGAAGACGCAGCGCGACGCCGCGGCGGCGAAGGTGTTCGACGACCCGGGGGTGCCGGACGACGACGACGGCGACGGCGACGACGCGACGGAGAGGGGAACGAAGAGCGCGAACGAAGAAGAAGACGCGGCGCGAATCGACGTCGACGCGTCCGTCGTCGCGACGGACGCCGTCGTCGTCGCCGCCGACGCGCTCGCGCACACCGCGTCGTCCGCGTCCGTCGCGCACGCGACGGCCGTCTCCGAGCGTCGCGTCGCCGCGGACGCCGCGCGACGCCGCGCCGCGGACGTCGCCGCGGAGACCGCGCAGACCAAGCTCGTCATCGCGCGCGAACGCGCGGAGATGGAGGCGTGGACCGTCGCCGGCGGCGACGCCGCGGTGTTTTCCGCGCTCGACGCCGAGTCGAGATGGGTCGCGTCGGACGCGGCGGGCGCGTCGTCGTCGTCCGCCGCGGCCGCCGCCGCGAGAGAAGCCGAGGCGAACGCGAAAGACGCGGACGCGGACGCGTCGACGGCCGCGAACCTCGCGTCCGTCGCGACGGACATCGCGTCGTTCGCGAGGGACGCGGCGAAGGCGACGGCGACGGCGGCGGCGGCGGCGGCGGCGGCGGCGCGGACGGCGGCGGCGGCGGACGCGGCGGCGCGTCTTTCGCGCGCGAGCGTGAACGCGTCGCGCGAGGTCGTCGCGGAGGCGGCGGCGGAGGCGGCGGCGAACGACGACGACGACGACGACGCGTCGGCGTCGGCGTCGATCGCGAAGCTTCGAGAGCGATGCGAGCGCGCGGAACGCGACGCGACGGACGATGCCGCGGCGCTCGCGGCGGCCGCGGAGGCGTCCGCCGCTTTCAACGCCGCCTCGGACCGCGCGTCCGCTCGCCACGACGTCGTCCGCGTCGTGATCGACGCGCTCGAGACCGCGCGCGCCGCGGTCAAGGCGTCCGCCGCGTGGCGCGACGACGCGACGCGACGCGTCGCGAACGCCGACGCGGAGGCGGCGGCGGCCGTCGC
>Ga0181560_10001242_pt1 | contig 23782 bp, 23 predicted proteins | sample 011ome_20_FD_133751 | JGI IMG/M metagenome (GOLD analysis project Ga0181560, IMG submission 133751) | Coastal salt marsh microbial communities from the Groves Creek Marsh, Skidaway Island, Georgia - 011509CT metaG (megahit assembly) | ecosystem: Environmental > Aquatic > Marine > Intertidal...
ACCGATCAATCCCCAGACTTAAATCCTTGACCATCAATGGTTGGGTCGACTCCTCGGTCCAAAGAACCCCATACATCAACAGCAGGCTCCTTGAATTCGGTGCGCTGATATCGGGCACCCATGGAAGGCCAGGCCGGACTTATCAGGAGAGCAGCGCCGTTGGTCAGCAGTAGGACCAGGATTAATAAACCACTGGCGATCTGCCAGTTCAGTATGGTCCCTTCTGGCATCGAAGGAAGACTCCACGCGGCCACCACCGAGGCGATGACACCGATTCCCGCGACGAGACGCCGTGCCCACTTCCCTGTTGCTACAACTCCCACGACGACGGCCAGCGAAATGAGGGCGCAGGCGGAGAGATAGGGATTCAGTTCCCCGCCAGTGCGTTGCAACTCGGTTCCAATGTTGTCCGCGATGACTTCTGCCAAAGTACTTTCCCATACCTGACCGCTGACCCACAGGAGTCCGAACGCCGCAGTGCACTGCAAGGTAATGAAGACAACAAACTGTCTGGCCCGAGACACTATCTAGGGCCCCCGACATTATGCGTCAAAGACTCGGCACTCGCTACGGCCCGCAAGACGGCCTTGGCCTTATTCATGCATTCGTCATTTTCGGCTTCAGGGACGGAATCAGCAACCACCCCAGCCCCCGCTTGTACATGTGCGACACCATCTTTGACCAATGCCGTTCGAATTGCAATCGCCATATCGAGATTGCCAGCGAAGTCCAGATATCCGACGCAGCCACCGTAGAGACCACGGCGTGTCAATTCCAATTGTTCAATGATTTGCATGGCTCTTGGCTTTGGTGCGCCGGATAAGGTGCCCGCTGGAAAAGTTGCCCTGAGCGCGTCAAATGAATGTAAGTCAGACTTGAGAGTTCCTGTCACAGTGGACACCAAGTGCATGACGTGTGAATATCTTTCTACATGCATAAAGTCGTGCACTTGAATGCTCCCAGCTTCACAAACTCGACCCAAGTCGTTTCGAGCGAGATCGACCAGCATCAGGTGCTCTGCACGTTCCTTGCGGTCAGCAAGCATTTCTTGGCCCAATGCTTGATCAACATCAGGATCCTCAGATCTCCATCGAGTTCCAGCAATCGGGTGCACGGTGCAATGTCCAGCCTTGACAGTTACCAGTGCCTCTGGAGATGAACCGACGATTTCGAAGGCGGTTCTGTTCACATCGGATGGGTCTGGCATTCGGAGGATGTACATGTAGGGACTCGGGTTGGTAGAGCGCAAAATTCGATAGACATCAAGACCTGGAGCCCGACAAGGGACGCTGAATCGCTGCGACAAAACGACTTGGAATGCATCTCCTGCGCGAATATGTTCCTTGATGATCTCAACTTTGGGGATAAAGGTTGAATCCCCCTCTACTTTGGTCTCCAGGGGCGAATGAACAACTGCTGCTGCCATTGGGGCATTCGATGACACTTGTTTAGCCATTGAATACACACGATCAACTGCATCGGAATATGCATCGTCTACCCGATCAGCCGAGTTGTCATAATTGATCGCGTTAGCAATGAGCGTGACTGTGCCATAAAGATGGTCGACCACCGCCATATCGGTGGCCAGGAGAAATCCCAGGTCAGGGATATTGAGTTGGTCCGAGGTTGACTCCCCAATATTCTCCCAGTGGCGGATAACGTCATATGCCAAGTAACCCACCATGCCACCGGTCAGCGGCGGCAAATCAGAGAAAGTGTTGTCAGTGTGAAGCAATTCAAGCGTCTGACGTAGAACCTCAATGCCGAGCCCAGAATCAGGGAGCCCTTCTGGCTTTCGGCCGACCCAGAGTGCCTGGCCATCAATTTCGGTCAACATCGCCGCACTGTGGACGCCGATAAATGAATAACGAGACCACTGAACCCCCGCTTCCGCTGATTCTAGAAGAAACGTGCCAGGACGTTCCCCGCATAAGGCGTTGAACAGACCCACGGCGCTGAAATGATCGGCCATGATTCGCATCGCCACCGGAATCACTCGACTTGTTTGGGCTTTAACCCGAAATTCATCAAGATCAATAGAGAGTTGGCCATTCGCGATCAAGAAGGATCACTCCCAACATTGCGCACTCGCGAAAAGCATGTAACGGAACCCGTGTGGCAGGCTGGGCCATGCTGTTGAACGCTCATGACTATGGCATCGCCATCACAATCTAGGCTCAGGCTAATGACTTCCTGCACATTGCCTGATTCCTCACCCTTAACCCAAATGCGAGATCTGCTCCGGGAAAAATAGGTGCCCCTTCCGGTTTCCAGTGTTAATACAAGAGCCTGACGGTTCATCCATGCGAGCATGAGAACTTGTCCGGATGTTGAATCTTGAGCGATCACGGGGACCAGTCCCTGAGCATCGAAGGCTACAGATTCGATTAACTCAGAGTCAGAAACCTGTGACATGCCCATGCCCTCATTGTTCTTCATGGTCCATCCATTCCTGCGACCTGCACCGCGCGGACGGGGATCCCGCGTCCTGCCAGGTCATTCTTGATTGACTCGAAAGTCAGCTGCCCGAAATGGAAAACACTTGCTGCTAGAACCGCATTGGCCCCCGCCTGAACCGCAGGAGCGAAATCCTCGAGGCGTCCAGCTCCCCCACTCGCGATTACCGGAATGTTCACGATAGTTCTAACAGCCCCAATCATCTCGAGATCGAAGCCTGTTTGCATACCGTCTGCATCCATCGAATTGAGCAAAATTTCTCCGACTCCGAGTGCAGCGCCCGTCTGCGCCCACTCCAGTGCATCAAGACCGGCACTGCGGCGCCCACCATGTGTCGTCACACCAAAGCCACTGGGCATTCCGGGTTCACGACGTGCGTCAATGGACAAAACGATGCACTGGGAGCCAAAGCGCTCAGCAGCTTCCCTGAGCAAGTCTGGCCGCGCAATTGCAGCTGTGTTGATCGAAACTTTGTCCGCGCCCGCGCGCAGTAGTGCGTCAATGTCATCGACGCTACGAACCCCTCCACCGACCGTCAGTGGAATGAATACGGTGTCAGCGGTGCGACGCACAACATCGAGAGTCGTGGACCTATCAGAATGCGAAGCGCTGATATCAAGGAAAACTAACTCGTCAACACCCTCTTTGCTGTACTTGAGCGCCAATTCACAGGGGTCGCCTGCATCGCGCAAACCCTCGAAATTAACACCCTTAACCACGCGTCCTTGATCAACGTCCAGGCATGCAATGACGCGTATACCCAAAGTCATTACGCGGGCCTCACGCCGTCAAACACATGAGTGCACATGGAGTCGCGATCATGGTTGCGGTGGTCCCCATTGATAAGGGTCGTAGCGCGCCTCAACAGCGACAATTGCTTCTGCCAACGAGAAGGCCCCCTCGTAGAGTGCCTTACCAACAATGGCACCTTCAATACCCTTGATTTCGGCCAACTTATGCAGATCTTCCAGGTGCGCAATTCCACCGGACGCAATTATTGGTGTCCTGGTCGCTGCTGCAACTTCCTTTAACAGATGAATATTGGGACCGTGCATCATGCCGTCCTTGTGAACATCCGTGACAACGTAGCGTGCGCACCCTGCAGCATCGAGTCGACCGATTGCCTCCCACAGATCGCCGCCCTCGGTGGTCCAGCCCCGCGCAGCGAGTGTGTGACCCTTGACGTCGAGGCCGACGGCAATCCGCTCACCGTGCTCTGCAATTACTTGGGCCGTCCAATCAGGATTTTCCAATGCAGCCGTACCAAGATTGACCCGAGTGCAACCCGTGGCAAGGGCCGCTTTGAGGCTGTCTGTGTCACGGATTCCTCCGGACAATTCCACTTTTACGGAGTCCCTCACCTGATGAACCACGTGAGCAATTAACTCCGCATTGGATCCTGTGCCAAAAGCCGCATCAAGGTCGACGAGGTGAATCCACTCTGCACCCTGATTGACCCAGGAACGCGCAGCATCAATGGGTGAGCCATAACTCTTCTCCGTTCCGGCTTTGCCCTGAACCAGACGCACGGCCTGACCTTGAGATACATCAACAGCAGGAAGGAGAGCAAATCCGGGAGCGGAATTCATTACCCAAGTCTAGGCGCAGCCCCTCACGTCAACGTGAGTGCCCAATTGCGCAGGAGCCCCAAACCGGCTTCTCCTGACTTCTCAGGATGAAACTGCACGGCGGTGAGTGGACCATTCTCCACTGCGGCGACAAATGGGGACTCGTAGTTGCACCACGTGACGAGTGGCGGCTTTTGATACTTGTCTGTGTCGGTCATTGCCCACTCTTGGGCTGCATAGGAATGGACAAAGTAGAAAGACTCGTGAGCCAGTCCCGCGAAGATCAGTGAATCTTCAGGTGCCTGAACGGTGTTCCAGCCCATGTGCGGGGTGATTGATGCGGGCAATTTAGTAACGGTGCCAGGCCACTGCCCCAAGCCGTTGCATTCCTGATCATGTTCAATTCCACGGTCAAACATGATCTGCATGCCCACACAAATTCCCAGAATCGGTGCCCCTGCAATCAATCGGGCATCAACTAGGGCGGGGCCATTAACGGCCTCGATACCAGCCATGCACGCGGCAAAAGCGCCGACGCCCGGGATTACTAGTCCATCGGCTGCCATCGCAGTCTCGAAATCCGAGGTGAGCTTCACCTCCAGACCAATGTGCTCAAGAGCTCGGACGGCGGAACGCACATTGCCAAATCCGTAGTCCAGAACAACAACACTCTTCTTTACAGACATGAATGAATTGGCTCTGCCGAATGGGCTATGAAGCCGTCAGCGTGCCCTTGGTTGAGGGCACCCCCACCACTCGCGGATCGACAGCAACGGCGGTGCGCAATGATCGCGCCACGCTTTTGAATTGGGCTTCAACAACATGATGGGCGTTCCTGCCCGCAAGTACGTTCACATGGAGTGTTATTTGAGCGGTCGCGACAATCGATTCCCAAATATGTCTCGTCAGAGTTGTGTCGTAGCTGCCTATCAGTTCAACGAGGTCTGGCTCGCTATGCACTAGGTACGGACGCCCTGAGAGGTCGACGGCGGATTGCACTAAACATTCATCGAGGGGCACAAGTGCGTCGCCGTAGCGATTGAGACCAGCTCGATCACCCAAAGCCTGATTCAACGCCTGACCCAAAGCCAGACTCGTGTCTTCGACCGTGTGGTGGGCATCAACCTCGAGATCACCTTTGGTTTCAACTACCAAGTCAAATCCACCGTGCTTGGCCAACTGAGCCAACATGTGATCAAAGAAGGGAACACCAGTTTCAATGGTGCTGCTACCTGTGCCATCGAGAATTAGATCCACGAGAACAGAACTTTCCTTGGTTGAACGTTCAATTCGAGCTTGCCGAGTCATTACGATCCGTTTCTGTTATGAGCAATCTGCCTTGTGACCTAGAGTATCGGGTTCAAATTCATGATGTTTCTCATGCTCTCAATGAATAACTTATTTTCCTCTGGAGTACCGATCGAAACACGCAGCCAGCCTTCGGGTCCCGTTTCGCGGATGAGCACGCCTCGGTCCAACAGGGCCTGCCACACGTCGTGCCGGCTGGGGAATTGACCAAATAAAATAAAGTTGGCATCGCTCGGGACCACCTGAATGTTCAGGTCCAGTAAATCTTGAACCAAAGCATCCCGCTCACTCCTGAGAATCTCAACTTGGTTCGCAAGTTCGCCAGTCATGGACAATGCAGCGATTGCAACCGCCTGAGTAATCGCTGAAAGGTGGTATGGCAACCGAACTAACATCAAGGCGTTAATGATCGCTGGAGAACTTGCCAGACAGTAGCCAACCCGGGCACCCGCGAATCCAAAAGCCTTGCTCATGGTCCGAGTGACAATTATGTTTGGAAATTGGTGGAGAAGCCTGATCGCTGTGGACTCCTTGTCCCTGCGGAACTCGGCATACGCCTCGTCAACAACAAGCAGTGCATTGTTGTGCTCGGCGCATTCAGCAAGCGCTCGCAATGCATCCAAGGGTGTCTCCGTGCCCGTCGGATTATTCGGCGAGGCGACAAGTACCAAACTTGGCCGATTCGCAACTATTGCTTCACATGCGCCACCGACATCGATTGTGAAATCGGCGGTACGCTCAATGGTGATCAGGTTTGTGAATGAATCACGGGCATAATCGGGGTACATGGAATATGTCGGCGCAAATGTGAGTGCGACACGACCTGGTCCACCAAATGCGGACATGACGTGTGACATGACTTCATTGGAACCATTGGCAACCCAAATTTGCTCCCATGCAACAGTGATTCCAGCCTCGCGCACAATGTAATTCGAAAGCGCTCCCCGCAATTGCTCCGCATCGCGATCTGGGTAGCGGTTGATCTCCGCACTGCTTTCCATCACGGCAGCCGCTAATGCTTGTCGCAATTCTTGCGATGGTGCAAATGGATTTTCATTGACATTGAGTCGAGCGACAACCTTGTCCTGAGGAGCTCCGTATGGATCTTGCCCAATTAAATCCTCGCGCAAGGGCAGACGGAACTTGCTCACTGTTCCTGCCGAACAGCGATTGCCTCGCCGTGCGCTGGGAGATCCTCAGCGTTGGCCAAAGCAATCACATGGGGGGCAACGTCGGCCAACGCGGGCGCTGAGTATTCAATTAGATGAATGCCGCGCAAGAAGCTCTGCACGGATAGTCCTGATGAGTGTCGTGCCGCACCTGCGGTTGGGAGGACATGATTTGAGCCCGCACAGTAATCACCGAGCGAAACGGGCGAATGCGTTCCAATAAAAATCGCGCCAGCGTTCTTGACTCTCAAAGCAATGTTTCTGGCATCAGCGGTGTGAATCTCAAGGTGTTCTGCCGAGTAAGCGTCTACAACTTCGAGCCCTTGCTCGATGTCGCGAACAATAATGATCGCGCTTTGTTCACCTCCGAGTGACTCCGCAATACGTTCCCCATGTTTTGTCTGGGCAACGCGGTGTTCCAACTCCGCATGAACAGCATCAGCCAACTCCACATCGGGGGTTACGAGAACCGCGGCCGCCAAAACGTCGTGCTCGGCTTGACTTATAAGGTCAGCTGCAACATGTGAGGCAACGGCACCTGAGTCAGCAAGAATGGCAATTTCCGTCGGTCCTGCCTCCGAGTCAATACCAATCACCCCCTGCAGGGCTCGCTTTGCGGCTGTGACATAAATATTTCCTGGCCCAGTTACCAAGTCAACGGGTTCGCAATTTCCGTCAGGGAGTTCAACACCGTAAGCGAGCATGCCAACTGCCTGAGCTCCACCCACCGCATAAACCTCGGTAACACCCAAGAGATGACAGGCCGCCAAAATCGTCGGGTGAGGCCACCCATCAAAGTCCTTTTGCGGTGGTGAAACCACAGCAATGGATGCGACGCCCGCAATCTGAGCCGGGACCACATTCATGACAACACTGCTGGGATAAACAGCACGCCCCCCTGGGACATAAAGGCCCACTCGCTCAACAGGCAGCCATCGCTCTGTAACGCTTCCGCCTGAATTGGCTCCCCCAGGCACAACGTCAGTGTGAACATCTGCTCGGCGCTGATCACCGTGAACCAACCGTGCCCTGCGAATGGATTCAATGAGTGCCGCCCTGACATCAGCATCAAGTTCTTGTGCTGATTGGACAAGGAGTTCATCTGGAACACGCAGTGATGGTGGAACCGCTCCGTCAAGTTTGCTCGACCATTCGTTGACCGCCTCTGCACCTCTGGCTTTGACATCGGCGAGGATCGGCGCAATTTGAGCCTGTGCGTCCGCAACGTCCATACTGGCCCTTGGAACCAGACTTCTCGGGTTTTCATGGCTTTCCCGCAGGTCAATCAGCCGAATCATGATAATGAGTTTAGTCTGTCTACGTGAGTTTCACTTTGCCCCTCTTTCCATTGAATACGGTAATGGTCCCCGGGCTTGTGCTTCCACTGCATATTTTTGAACCGCGATATCGCATGATGGTGCGGGAATTGCTGGAAATTGCCGATGAAGAATCCCGTGAATTCGGCATTGTCGCCACAAAAGATGGCAAATCCATTGAGCAATCCGGACTTGATGCCCTCCACCTAGTTGGAACGGCAACGGTGCTGCGGCAGGCGGATGAAACCCCAGACGGTCGCTTTGACATTGTCACAACGGGATCGCGTCGATTCCGCATTGAAAGCTTGGATACAAGTCAACCGCTACTGCGAGCAGAGGTCAATTGGCTCACGGATATTGAAGAGTCACACACGCCCGAGCTTGAATTACTCACCAACAGAGCGGTCGCCGATTTTGTGTCCTACCGAGCTGCGCTCTCTGGTCAATTGGAGGAGACAGTCGCCTCGGTGAATGACATGCCTGAAGATCCAGGTGTTGTTAGTTTCCTTCTCACCGCTGCAGTCGTGCTGCCCACGGCACAACGACAGGAAATGCTCAGCGCCATGTCTCCATCGGAACGACTCACTTTGGCTCGTAAATTCCTGAAACAGGAAACCTCAATGATTACAACTTTTCACTCCATTCCTGCACTCGACCTGTTTTCCCCCGAGCCCTCATCAAATTGAAACACTCAGCTACCCCCGCGACTAGCGCACTTGATGCGTTAGGGATGAGTTATTCAATTCACAAGTTTGAAAGTACGGCAAAAGATCATTTCGGCAAGGAGGCCGCCGAGGCAGTTGGCAGCCATTTTCCTGCAGAGCGGGTCTTCAAAACAATCCTGTTCTCGCATGAGGCAGCCATTGTTGTGGCGGTATCGCCGGTGGGGCATGAAATCAGCGCGAAGAAACTTGCTTCGGCTGCGGGATTGCGTTCGCTCACGCCGGCGAAAGTTGACGTTGCCCAGCGCGTCAGCGGCTATGTCGTAGGCGGCATCAGTCCACTAGGACAGAAAAAGTCCCATGCAACCGTAATTGACGAGAGTGCTTGGCTATTCCCAACAATTCTTGTTAGTGGTGGAAGACGTGGCCTAGAAATTGAAATTTCACCAGATGCATTGCGTCAGGCGACCTCGGCCGTCATCGCGCAGATCTGCGTCCCAACGAATTAGGCATTGACAGAAAATCACTCAAGGCGAGAATGGAGATGACGAACCCGGCAGCAATGGGCCACACGAGATAAATCGCTAGCATATGAATTTCCAATGGTCCTTCCACGACCGTGGAGTCTGGAACATTGAGATGCTCAAGGTCGACCATCCCGAGGCGAGTGCCTACCAACCACATGAAGAAGGTTCCAAAGGCCGAAGCCAGGAGAGCCGCAAAGAGTGTTGACACTAGATGTTCTCGCCTCATGTAGACCAGGCCCATGGTGACCAGAAGTCCAGCTAGTAGCGCTAACGCGCCAAAAGCGATATCCGCTGCAATGAATTCTTGAGGCTGAAAACCATCCGTTTTCATAGTGTCGCCGTTCACAACGATGCTGACCGTTGGAGCGAGTGCCCACCACACCACTCCTAGCGCCGCTCCGGACAAAATACCGACAACAACGCCTGCAACAGCGACCGTCAATGCATTACGCCCGATTCCGTGGTTGTTGGATCCGTCAATAGCTTTGAGTTCATTAACTTCAGGTTCGTTCACATGAGACATGACGCACCTAGAAGTGCTTTGAGATCACCAAAAAGTGATGGGGATGGGGTCACGCGAAATGCATCGTCGAGTTTCATCACGGTCGTCGAAGTTCCACCTGTCAGATGCAACTGCACCTCGGTGGTTCCGGGGTGCTCCGCAAGTACACCTTTGAGTCGAGCGACTAACGGCGGAACACACCGCGAGGCTGCAAGGGACAGGCGCACGGGGCCCGACGGGGCCTCGCTGAGATCAGGGGCATTGATTTCCATTGCAACTGCACGGAGACCATCATCGTCACTTCGATCAACTTTTGCCCGCACGACAAGGATCGAGTCCTCAACGAGTAGAGCTCCGAAGGAAGCGTAGCTCTGCGGGAAAACCATGAGTTCTAAAGAGCCCTCGAGGTCCTCGAGCGTGATGATCGCCCATGCCGACCCCTTTTTGGTGGTTTTGCGCTGGACACCTGTGACAAGTCCGCCCAAAGTTACAAATGTGCCATCAAGGTGTTCATCAACTAGAACGGAAGCAATACTTCTGTCGGAGAGTTGAGCCAGCGCACTTTCCATGCCAAAAAGCGGATGATCCGATACATAGAGTCCAAGCATGTCGCGCTCATGTGCCAGGAGCACGCTTTTTTCCCACTCAGCCACACCAATCTCGGCTCGTTCGATCAGGTTGTCATTCCCTGAGTCGGAAAGCCCACCAAATAGGTCGAACTGTCCAACTGCCTCAGCGCGCTTGATGTCGACTGCAGCATCAATGACCTGTTCATGCACAGCAACGAGACCTCGGCGTGTGTGACCCAAGCTGTCAAAAGCGCCGGCTTTGACAAGTGATTCGACCACCCTGCGGTTACAAACGGAAACATCCACTTTGGCGATAAAGTCGTGGAAATCCGCGAAGCGTCCAACTTTGGTTCGAGTATTAATTATTGATTCCACAACATTGAAGCCAACATTGCGAATTGCAGTGAGTCCAAAACGAATATCTGTACCACGAGGGGTGTAGTGCGCATCTGAATCATTGACATCGGGCGGCAGCACTTTAATTCCCATGCGGCGACACTCATTCAAGTAAATAGCAGAGCGATCCTTGTCATCAGCCATTGAGGTAAGGAGGGCCGCCATGTACTCAGCGGGATAATTGGCCTTGAGGTAGGCGGTCCAATAGGACACCAACCCATAACCTGCCGTGTGTGCCTTGTTAAACGCATAATCAGAGAATGGGACGAGAACTTCCCACAATTTGTTGATTGCTGGGTCGGAAAAACCGCGCTCGCGCATGCCGTTGCTAAACGGCACAAATTCCTTCTCAAGGATCGACTTCTTCTTTTTACCCATGGCACGGCGGAGAAGATCCGCTTTTCCGAGTGAGTAACCCGCCAGCTGCTGAGCAATCGCCATGACCTGTTCTTGGTAGACAATGAGTCCGTAGGTATCCCCCAAGATTTCAGATAACGGCTCTTCGAGTTCTGGGTGAATGGGCACGACTGGTTTGCGCCCATTTTTGCGATCGGCATAGTCGTTGTGGGCATTCGCCCCCATGGGACCCGGGCGATAAAGAGCTAAGACAGCAGAAATATCTTCAAAATTATCAGGCTGCATTGACCGCAGGAGTGAACGCATGGGGCCACCATCGAGTTGGAAAACGCCGAGCGTGTCACCACGAGCGAGAAGTTCATAGGCCTGTTTGTCATCGAGGTGCAAGTCTTCGAGGACGATCACGTCACCGGTGTTGCGTTCAATATTTATCAGGCAATCATCAAGAACCGTGAGGTTGCGCAAACCTAGAAAATCCATTTTGAGGAGCCCGAGTGATTCGCACGCACCCATGTCGAACTGGGTGATGATGGCGCCATCTTGTTCACGTTTCCACACCGGGATGACATCCATCAATGGCTCACGACACAAAATCACTCCGGCAGCGTGCACCCCAGGTTGGCGCTTGAGTCCTTCTAAGCCCTTGGCCGTGTCCACAACGGTTCTTACCTCAGGATCGGCTTCATAGAGGGCCCTGAACTCGCCTGCTTCTGAGTACCTCGAGTCCTTGGGATTAAATGCCCCTGCAAGAGTGATGTCTTTACCCATAACAGCGGGTGGCATGGCCTTGGTGATTTTGTCGCCCACCGCGTAGGGCATGCCAAGAACCCGAGCACTGTCCTTGATCGCGGCTTTTGCCTTGATAGAGCCGTAGGTCACAATCTGCGCAACACGTTCTTCACCATATTTTTCAGTGGCATAGCGGATCATGTCTGCTCGTCGGCGCTCATCAAAGTCAATGTCTATATCCGGCATGGAAATGCGCTCGGGATTCAAGAATCTTTCGAACAGCAATCCATGTTCAATGGGATCAAGGTCCGTGATGCCCAAGGCGTAGGCGATCATCGCGCCTGCTGCTGAGCCACGACCAGGGCCAACTCGAATGCCATTGTTTTTTGCGTGCTGAACAAGGTCGGCCACCACGAGAAAGTAGCCAGGGAATCCCATTTGTGAAATCACGCCCAGCTCATAATGTGCCTGCTGGCGAACATTGTCAGGGACGCCGAGCGGATAACGTTTGGCTAAACCAATTTCAACTTCTTTGACCAACCACGACTCTTCACTCTCCCCCGCAGGAATATCTGCCTGCGGCATCAAATTTGCGCCTTCATTGAATGTGACATCACAGCGCTCGGCTATCAGCAGTGTGTTGTCACACGCCTCCGGATAGTCGGACCACAGGTCGCGCATGCTTGCCGCGGACTTGAGATAAAAATCTCTTGCATCAAAGCGAAAACGTTTGGGATCATCCATTGTTGTTCGAGTTCCAATGCACAGCAGTACGTCATGGGTTTCAGCATCACTTTCGTGGACGTAGTGCATGTCATTGGTCGCCACGAGCGGAAGATTGAGGTCCTTGGCGATCTTTATGAGATCGGGCATGAAGTTTCTTTCGATCGCAAGCCCATGATCCATGACCTCAGCGAAAAAGTTTCCCTCACCAAAAATATCTCGGAAGTCTGCCGCGGCCGCGCGCGCTTTGTCGTACTGCCCTGCTTGAAGCCAACGGTTGACTTCACCGCTTGCGCAGCCCGTCGTGCCAATGAGTCCTGTGCCGAATTTCTCAAGAAGTTCCCGATCAAAACGGGGCTTGTGGTACTGCCCCTCAAGGCTTGCCAGGGATGAAAGTCGAAACAGGTTATGCATCCCCGCAGTGTTCTCTGCCCAAAGAGTCATGTGTGTGTAACTGTGCTTGCCACGCCCGGCACCCGGATCCTCGGGGGTTCCTTCATCGAAACCGCCACCGAAGTCAAAAGGCTTTCGTTCGCGACGCCCTTGGGGCGCGTAATACCCTTCGAGTCCAATGATGGGTTTAACTCCCGCGGCGGTGCCCTTTTTCCAGAAATCGTAGGCGCCAAAAAGATTCCCATGATCTGTCATAGCAATCGAACTCATGCCTTGTTTTTTTGCCTCGGCAAATAGATCGTCTAAGCGAGATGCTCCATCAAGCATCGAATACTCCGTGTGTACATGCAAATGGGCAAAACCATTGCCACTCGCACTAGCACTCAACTTTTCACGCCACTTTCCGTATCAGCACCACTACGAGCGTGCCCATTTCACATGATCCACTCAGTTTTTTAAAATCTCCAACGCCCGAACCAGATCCGGGGAATATTCACTTGTCAACTCAACCCGCTCACCAGTTCTAGGATGCTCAAAGGCTAATTCAGCGGCGTGCAGCCACTGACGGTCGAGCCCCAAACGTTCCGCGAGAACTGGATCTCCACCGTACATGGTGTCACCCACAATCGGGTGTCGCATCGCTGACATATGGACTCGAATTTGATGTGTGCGACCTGTCTCCAGATTCACTTCCAGCAATGAGGCGTGGCGAAATGCTTCTAAGGTTTCATAGTGGGTAATGCTCGGCTTGCCCGCCTGGGTCACCGCATACTTATACTCGTGCCCGGGGTGCCGACCAATGGCGGCGTCAATGGTCCCAACCAATGGATCCAGCAAACCTTGGACAACAGCATGGTAAATCTTGTGAACCTCTCGGTTTCGAAATTGATTCTTCATTCGTGAATAGGACAATTCGTTCTTTGCCACAGCCATGAGCCCTGAGGTTCCTGCATCAAGTCGGTGCACGATGCCCTCGCGCTCGGGAGCTCCGGATGTACTAATGGCATATCCCGCCGCAGCCAGACCACCAATCACCGTTGGGCCATCCCATCCGCGACTTGGGTGCGCCGCGACACCCGGTGGTTTATCCACAACCACTATGTCATTGTCATCAAAAACGATATTCATGCCCGGAACGGGCTCAGCAATTATTTCCAACGCTGCGGGTCGGGGTGCTGCTTCTAAATCAACTTCTACCACCTGACCTGCGAGCACCCGATCACTCTTGCCCAGTATTTTGCCTCCACTCAGCGCTCCGCCAGAAGAAATGATGAGTGCAGCCTGCGATCTGCTCAGACCCAAAACTTTGGTGAGGGCGACATCGATTCTCTCGCCTTCCACGCCCTCGGGAATCGTGACGACGCGCGAGACCGTGTCACTCATGTGCACTCAACAACGGTCTGGCCCTCATGACTTCGCACGAGAGCCATCAATACCGAACCCTTTGAAGAGTAGGACCGCGATGGAAATTCCCGATGTCACCACAGCCATATCGGCCACATTGAAAATGGCCCAGTACGGCAACTGAATAAAGTCAACAACGAAACCTTGAAATGGCCCTGGCGCCCGGAACATTCGGTCGATCAGATTGCCAACCGAACCACCCAACAATCCACCCAGTGCGAGCGCCCATGGTGTGCTGCCCAATTTGCGAGCGTATTTGAATATGACTCCGACAACGGCTAGAGCAATGAGGGTGAATACCCAGGTGATGCCAGTTCCCATGGAGAACGCAGCGCCGGAATTCTCAGCATAGGTAAATTTCAGGAACCCGCCTAGGAGTTCAACAGGACCTTCCCCCGATGCCATCCGAGGCAAAAGATATTGCTGCGCCCAATACTTTGTGATTTGGTCGGCCACGATTATCAAAACCGCGGTCACACCGAAGATCACCAGCTCCTGGCGATTATTTTTAGGGGTTACAGTGACGGCCTGATATTCAGGGAGGTCAGCGCCTTCTGAGACCGAATTCACTCACCCACTGTACGCAGACGGGGACCTAAAAAATACAGCAGGAGGCTCTAATAGCGCTCTTCAGCGACCTTGCAGGCCATGCAGAGAGTTGCGCGCGGAAATGCCTGAAGCCGTAATTTGCCCACCGCATTACCGCAACCTTCACAGACTCCGTAGGACCCATCGTCGATGCGACCCAACGCGTGGCGAACCTGGAGGAGCATCTCTCGAGCGTTATTGGCCAGAGACATTTCATGCTCACGCTCAAAGGTTTTGCTCCCTGCATCAGCTTGGTCATCACCGGCACCATCACCTGAGTCACGAATCAGATCGGCCAGACCGATCTCAGCTGTGTCTATCTCCTCGAGCAACCGGGATTCGTCGTCATGAAGGGCGACTTTGATCTGCTTCAATTCGGCCTTGGTCCAGGGGCTTTCGTCCTCGCGCACAACGAGAACCTTTGGGCCAATTTGCGGTCCTGGTGAGATGACCTTGGTGATTCCAGGCACTGCCTTTGCTTTTTTCTTGGGCATTTCAACAATGTTGCCAAATTTTTTGATAACCGGCGCAGGAGGGGCTTCTACAACTTCAACAACAACATCAGCCGCCAAAGCAAGCGCAGCGGCCTTCTTCGCTGTCTCCTTTGCCGGGGCAGCTTTCTTTTCGGCTGGCTTCTGTGCGGCGACTTTTTTCGGAGCTACCGTCTTAGCAGGGGCCTTCTTAGCCACAACTTTCTTGACAGGTGCCTTCTTGGCCACAACTTTCTTGGCGGGTGCCTTCTTCGCGGGCGCCTTCTTCGCCACAACTTTCTTGGCAGGTGCCTTCTTCGCGGGCGCCTTCTTAGCCACAACTTTCTTGGCAGGTGCCTTCTTCGCAGGTGCCTTCTTCGCAGGTGCCTTCTTAGCGGTAGCCTTCTTCGCCACAACTTTCTTGGCAGGCGCCTTCTTCGCAGCTGGTTTCTTAACAGCAGGCCTTTTAGTGGTCTTAGCTGTCTTGGTGGACTTAGTGGTCACTGTGGTTGCCCCCTCAGGTAACGCAGCGTGGGCGTGGGCCCAGTTTTTCGGTGGTGAAATTGCAGCTCATGCCACCATTTCATTGTGCACATGTGAAAAGCGCCTCTCAGCGCACGTGCGCATGTTATTGCCCACCCGCTAAAGTTTGCCAACGGGCCACGCCAGATCCCAAGAAAAACCAAGTTTTTGCTCAAATTCCCCCGTGGAATTATTCAAATAATTTAATGCCCAGCCCTCAGGAAAGTGACTCCATGTATAAAGCGGTCCCCGCAACGGTGAATCTCACCGAACTTGAGCATGAAGTGTTGGCTCTCTGGGAGAGCGAAGGAACATTTGCCCAATCAATGGCGCAGAGCGTTGGCCGTCCCCGCTGGACCTTCTATGAGGGACCGCCCACCGCCAATGGAACTCCCGGAACCCACCATGTCGAGGCCCGAGCGTTTAAGGACATATTCCCCAGATATCGAACAATGAAGGGGTACCACGTTCCGAGGCAAGCTGGGTGGGATTGCCATGGCTTACCTGTAGAGCTGGCCGTGGAAAAAGAACTTGGATTCACCGGTAAGGGAGATATCGAAGCGTTCGGCGTCGCGGAATTCAATGCGAAATGCCGCGAGTCCGTGTTGCGCCATGTCGATGAATTTTCAGCAATGACTCGTCGTATGGGTTACTGGGTTGACATGGACAGCGCTTACTGGACCATGGACCCCAACTATGTGCAAAGTGTCTGGTGGTCGCTCAAACAAATATTCAACTCAGGGCTGCTAGTACAAGACCATCGCGTCTCGCCCTACTGCCCTCGTTGCGGTACCGGCCTCAGTGATCACGAACTGGCCCAAGGCTATGAGGAAGTTGTGGACCCATCGGTTTACGTCCGCTTCCCCGTCACACAAGGCGAACTCGCCCAGAAGTATCCGAACTTGAATCTACTTGTTTGGACCACGACACCATGGACCTTGGTATCGAACACGGCAGTCGCCGTGAAACCCACTGCCACCTACTGCGTTGTTGAACTCGCTGATGGCTCTGAGAGTTTTATCGTCGTTCAAGAACTTGTCGAGAAAATTTTTGGACCGGAAAAGGACGAGGAAGGGGCTTCTCGCTATTCCATAAAGGAGACCTTTTTTGGAAGCGAGCTCGAACGTCTGCACTACCAACGTCCATTTGATCTAGTCGAAATCCCTGACGCACACTTCGTGATTCTTGCCGAGTACGTCACCACCGATGACGGCACGGGACTGGTTCATCAGGCACCGGCTTTCGGTGCTGATGACCTCATTTCCTGCCGCGCCTACGGCCTACCAGTGGTCAATCCAATCGAACCTGATGGCACTTTCAGTCCTTCGGTGCCTCTTGTTGGCGGCCAATTCTTTAAGCATGCGGATTCAGCTTTGACCGATAACCTCGCGGAGCGCGGAATTCTTTTCAAAAAAGAAGACTACGAACACACCTACCCGCACTGTTGGCGCTGCCACACTCCACTGATCTACTACGCCCAGCCATCGTGGTACATCAAGACAACCGCTATCAAAGAAAAATTGGTTCGTGAGAACGAAAAGACAAATTGGTTCCCCGAGACAATTAAGACTGGGCGCTACGGGGACTGGCTCACCAATAACGTCGACTGGGCACTCTCTCGGAATCGCTACTGGGGCACTCCCCTGCCCATCTGGCGTTGTAGTGAAGAGCACTTGACTGTCATTGAGTCCCTCAGTGAACTCAGCCAATTGACGGGCCGGGACCTAGTCGACCTCGACCCTCACCGCCCATTCATTGATGCGGTCACATTCAGTTGCCCAACCTGCGGATCTGAATCAACTCGTGTGCCTGAAGTAATCGACTGCTGGTACGACTCGGGAGCAATGCCCTTCGCGGCGCAGTGGTATCCGCATCACAATCAGGAAGAGTTCGCAGCCCAATACCCCGCTGACTTCATCTGCGAAGCAATCGACCAGACACGTGGCTGGTTCTACACCTTGATGGCGATCGGAACATTGGTATTCGATCAATCGTCATACAAGAATGTTGTATGCCTCGGCCACATTCTCGATGAAGACGGCAGAAAAATGAGCAAGCATCTTGGCAATGTCTTAGAGCCAATACCTCTTATGGATGAACATGGTGCCGATGCACTCCGCTGGTTCATGTTGGCTAGCGGATCCCCTTGGCAATCCCGTCGCGTTGGTCATACCGCGATCGCGGATGTCGTGCGAAAGTCTTTGCTGACCTACTGGAACACCGTGTCGTTCTTGGCACTCTATGCGCGCAGTGCCCCATGGTCTCCCACGGATGGCGCACCGGATCTCTCTGATCGTCCGATCATGGATAGATGGCTGTTGAACGAGGCCCATGCCATGGCTCAAGGGGTTGACCAAGCACTCGAGAACTTCGACACTCAAAAAGGTGGGCGCTTACTCGCCGAGTTCATCGACAATCTGTCCAATTGGTATGTGCGGCGCACGCGTCGTCGATTCTGGGACGGCGATCCTGCTGCACTTGCCACACTCCATGAGGCCGTTCGAGTAGTCACCCTCTGCATGGCCCCATTCACACCGTTCATCACTGAACGCGTTTGGCAAGACATTTTCCGGGAAACAGACCAAACCGCACCCACTTCCGTTCACTTATCGGCATGGCCAGAACCAATGACTGTTGATGCAAAACTCCGACAAGACATGGAAATTGCGCGACGCGTTACCGAGCTGGGGCGCTCGGCACGTGCCATGAGTTCGGTGAAGACCCGGCAACCGCTTGGTCGCGCGCTCATCAGTGCACCAGGGTGGGACCACCTCGATCCAGAGCTTGTCACCGAAGTCGCCGAGGAACTCAATGTGCGTGAACTGCTGGCTCTCTCCTCGAGTGATTCCGAATTGGTCGAAGTAAGCCTCAAGCCGAATTTCCGCACGCTGGGACAGCGCTACGGCAAACAAACCCCGTTGGTCGCTGGCGCCATCACTGCTCAGGATCATGCAGATTTGGCTGCACAATTGCGGGCCAACGAAACCATTTCACTCAAAGTCGAAGGATTGGATCAGGATCAAGGCATCGCATCCATTTCACTCGCCGATGTCGTTATCACCGAGACGCCGAAAGAAGGTTGGGCGGTGGCATCCGAGGCAGGTGACAGCGTGGCACTCGATCTTGAGATCACGCCTGAATTGGCGCGCGCAGGACTCGCCCGCGACATTGTGCGCGCAGTTCAAGAGGCTCGCAAAAATGCAGGCTTTGACATCAGTGACCGAATCACCCTGTGGTGGGATTCAACTGAATCTGTGTTCATCGAGACAATGAGCACCCACGAAACAGACATTGCCCATGAAGTACTTGCTCTCGAAGTGATCCAAGGGTCCGGTCCCGCAGACGCTTTTAACGTGGATAACGATCTTGGCGCCTCTTTGACGATTGCTAAGCGCAATTAAAGGTTGCGGAAAATCCCCATCAGAATCTGAATTCCGATAAGTAAAATCAAGAAGCCAAGGTCTAGCGAGACCTGACCCATTCGAATGGGTGGTACGACGCGGCGTATCAATTTCAATGGTGGTTCGGTGACCGTGTAAATACCCTCAACCACGATCAAAATAAATCCGGACGGACGCCAGTCTCGGGCGAATACCTGAACAAAATCAAAAACAAGCCGACCGATCAAAATAATGAGATAGATGGACAGGAATGATGCGATCCAACTGCCAACTTCACTCACGCTTTTACCCTAACCTGGAAAGAATTAATTTCAGATGCCACTCAGAGAGTACTCGACATCAACTTTGATTGAAGAATCCATCCTGAGCTAGTTGCTGGCGTGCCTGATCTCCTACATCCACATTGACAGGCGACAACAGGAAGACCTTGTTTGTGATCCGCTCAATACTGCCGCGACAACCAAACACCAGCCCTGCGGCGAAATCAATGATTCGCTTTGCGTCATTGTCATCGAGGTCACCTAAATTCATGATGACAGGAATTCCATCCCGGTATTCCTCGCCTATTCTGCGCGCATCGTTGTAGGAGCGTGGGTGGATAGTTTCAATGCGAGCAAAGTCGATACCGCGGGAGGCGGGGACATATGGCGGCACAGCGGCACGACTCGGGAGTTCTTCATCCCTGCGGATCGTGCGAACACCACGAGATTCAGGGATGGGACGCACTGAACGGCTTTGGGCGGGTTCGTCGTACTCGTAGTCCTCGGAGAACCCACGGCTCGAACGCGATAAGTCTCGCCCCTGCCTCGGTGCAGCGGGGTCCAAATAATCGTCGTGATACGAGTCGTCCTCGACTAGGCCAAGATAAACAGCCATTCTGCGCACTGCGCCAGCCATTTCCGGTCCTCCTCCTGCGCTCACGCGAGCAACTGACAAAATTTGAATGAAAACAGTTGACCCCATTGCTGGTGGCACATGTCCCCTCACTGCAGGTTACTGCACAGCGGGCCGCTCACCGAGGATCGCGCTACCAATTCGCACTTGTGTCGCACCATGAGCGATTGCTGCTTCGAGGTCAGAACTCATTCCCGCCGAAATTTCTACCGCCCATGGGAATTCCGCCGCGAGGCGCTCGGAATAAGTCTTAAGAGTTGTAAAGGCTTGCGCTGGGTCAATTCCCAGATCAGGATGCGGGGCCACGGCCATGACACCCCTAAGTTCTAGTGACTCTTGGGCGACCACCGCGCGCGCAATGGCCATGTATTCATCGGGATGAGCGCCCCCGCGACCGGTACCCAGCGAACTCGTGGGGTCAAGATTTATTTGAACAAAGGTCTTGAGAACCTTGTCCGCATTGTGTGATGCCCTGGCTAAATGGCTCACGAGTTCTAATCGATCGCACGTTTCAACGACTTGTGCCCAGCGAGCTATCGAATTGGCCTTTTTGCTTTGGATCTGGCCGATCATGTGCCAGGTGACATTGGGACCGCAGTCCACGGCCTTTGTCTTTGCTTCCTGGTCTCTGTTCTCTGCCACCTGAAAGATTCCAAGTTCATTGAGAATTCTTACATCGCTGGCAGGATAAGTCTTGGTGACCACGATCAAATCTACGTTGCTACGACCATTCAACCGGCATGCTTGGTCAATTCGCTCGCGAGCGTCTTGGAGGCCTCGACTAATTTCTAATGTTCGAATTTCATGCGCCGCGCGGTCCTCATCCAACTGTGTCACGCGCTCGCACCTCCAATTCGAATAACTAGACCCTGACGTCCGGTGACATTGTTGCGACGGTATGAAAAGAGTTCCTCACTGTTTTCAAATGTGCAGCCACCTGCGATTTGAGTTGGGATTCCAGCGACGGTCAGTGCCACAAAGAGCCCCTCTCTCACATCTATCCCACCCGCAAATGCAAGGGCAGCACGTGCAACGTCTGGGGCGCATGACTCAGTTACGGTATGAATGCGCTCCTCTTCCACCTTGTAGCAGCCCCCGCAAATGGCAGGACCAATAACGGCCTGAAATTTCGTGGCACCCAACGACCGCAACTGGGCCAGTGTGGCGCCCAGAACGTCAGCACACAAGCCCTTCCACCCACAATGAACTGCCGCAATTGCGACTCCCGATTCGGGTCCCCATGCATGAATTCCAACTGTTGCGCAATCAGCCCCCAGGGCCACTAGCCCCAATGTGTCAGAGGTGGTGATGAGCGCATCTACTTCACCAGCTTGTCCCCCCGAATCAACGAACGCATGTGATGCTCCATGAACTGGGGCCATATGGACCAAGTGCTCACTGCTCAGGTCAACCACCGCGGCCAGCGACGCTCGATTCTCCATTACCGCTGCAAGGCTGTCACCAACGTGGTCAGCCAGATTCGCCTGATCAAATGGGCCACGACTTACTCCACCCAAACGACCAGTGACCGCCCAGAATGCTGGACGGCCACTAGGTGCCAGTGGCGCAAATTCGCCGCTGGCAAGGGGAAGAACCATTTACTTCAAGAAATCAGGAACATCTAGGTCATCCTCGGTGTCCTCGAAGACGATCGTTTTAGGTTGCTGCACACCACGACCAACAGCGGGGATCTCGCCCGTACCGACGAATTCATCAGCCACGCGCGCCGAGACCTTTTTGGCAGGAGGTTCTCCGCCATCGAATCCGGCAGCAATGACGGTGACCCTGACTTCATCGCCGAGTGTGTCGTCGATAACGGCACCAAAAATGATGTTTGCGTCAGGATGAGCAGCATCAGCCACAAGGCGAGCCGCCTCATTGATCTCGAAAAGACCAAGATCGCTACCACCTGAAATGGACAACAGCACGCCGTGAGCGCCGTCAATCCCTGCTTCGAGCAGTGGGCTCGAAATGGCCTTTTCAGCAGCTTGCATCGCACGGTCTTCACCTCGAGCAGAGCCAATGCCCATCAATGCCGAACCCGCAGAGTGCATGACACTCTTCACGTCAGCAAAGTCAAGGTTGATGAGACCGGGGGTAGTGATCAAGTCGGTGATTCCACTGACACCCTGCAGCAATACATGGTCTGCTTGACGGAATGCGTCAATGACTGAAATCTCGCGATCGGCCAATGAGAGCAACCTGTCATTAGGAATAACAATGAGCGTGTCGACCTCTGCACGGAGATCCTCAACACCTTGGTCAGCCTGGGCTTGACGCCTGCGACCTTCAAAGCCAAATGGTCGGGTCACCACACCGATGGTGAGTGCGCCCAGCGACCGAGCGATTTTGGCAACAACGGGTGCGCCACCTGTACCGGTGCCACCACCCTCTCCTGCAGTCACAAAGACCATGTCAGCGCCGCGAAGCACTTCTTCGATCTCCTCAAGATGATCCTCAGCCGCTTTCTTACCCACCTCGGGGTTGGCGCCGGCGCCGAGTCCCCTTGTGAGTTCGCGACCTATGTCGAGCTTCACGTCCGCGTCACTCATCAGAAGGGCCTGAGCATCGGTGTTGATTGCGATGAACTCAACGCCTTTGAGTCCTACTTCGATCATCCGGTTAACGGCGTTTACACCACCACCACCGATGCCTACAACTTTGATTACTGCCAGATAGTTCTGTGGAGCCGCCACGGCCGCTCTCCTTTTCCGTTCATGTCGGTGGAAGGGGGTCCACCGAACTCCTCAGCCACAAACCCTCAACCTCAACAAGAGGCTGAGCAATTGGTTCGCTCATGGCCGCGCGGACCTTAAGGGTTACAACCGCCAAAGCGCAAGGCGAGATGGCCAAATTTTTAAATTTTTTTCAAAAAAGGTGCGTTTTCCCCTATAAATAAGTTTCGCCGTGAATAACTATTCCGCATGTCTGCGACCCTTAGGATTTTTTTGGGCCCTTTTCATTAGTCGTTGTGGGCAACTCAGGAGCACTGACATCGTAGATTTCCGCCCTGCGAGTGAGCAACGCTTCTAGTACTTGAGACTTAAATTCGGGTTCATCGGAGCTGCCCCAGCGAACAGTAGAACCTGACCGAAGCGTTAGTTCGACGCCGTCTCGTGAAGATGCATCCATTGCCGCGACCTTGGTGCGAATTGATTCAGGCAGTGATTGATACACCTGTATCGCAGCAATAAGTGCATCGCCTTGTGCATTCACTCGGGGTAAGCCCTTCAGCACGGCAGCGTCTGCGGTGGGCAAATCAAATACAACACCCGAAGTATCAACGGCAAAGTTTGTTCCCTGCACAACAACTCTGGCAACCGCCTCACGAGGTTTCACCGCGATAACAACCTCATTGGGCCATCCTCGACGCACCTCGACCGAATCAACCCACGATAGGTTAGCCACAGCCTGTGCTGCGCCTCCCGCATCAACCCAGGCAATGGGTTCACCCTGGATGAGCGCCGCCGTTCGAATGACTTCAGCCACCTGAGCATCGGCGAGAATGCCACCATCAGTGGAAACGGCTCGCACCTGATCTATGGCAAATATCGATGAAAACCACACCGCCCAAACGAGTGCCGCCGAGGAAATCACGATTAATGGAACCGCGACCCACCACAGTTTTTTCCGCTTCTTCTTGAGAACATACGCCTCAAAGGAGTCGTGACTATCGGTCGCATCGTCCGCATCAGAGGACGAACTAGCCTTTCTCAACTTGGTGGTAATCATGTCAATCAAGCACCTGGAGAATCTTGCTGGTCTCTGAGAAGTTCTACCACCTCGGAGGCAATGAGGCCTATATCGCCAGCGCCCAGTGTCATGAC
>Ga0181560_10001243_pt1 | contig 23763 bp, 15 predicted proteins | sample 011ome_20_FD_133751 | JGI IMG/M metagenome (GOLD analysis project Ga0181560, IMG submission 133751) | Coastal salt marsh microbial communities from the Groves Creek Marsh, Skidaway Island, Georgia - 011509CT metaG (megahit assembly) | ecosystem: Environmental > Aquatic > Marine > Intertidal...
AGGCGCGTTCTATACACTGGTTCCCATACGACCGCGTCGGCGTGGTGAACGCCGATCCTTAAGGACTTTTGCCGGCGTGTCTCTCCGCCCACCCCTCGCGTTCAATACCCGCCCTCGGCGCCTTTCAACTCCGCTTCTGACGCCTATGAACTCCACCCCGACGTTCGCTCGTATGGAACGGCCCTGAGGGAGGAGGGGGGAGAAGACGCGACCCGACGACGATTCCCGTCGCGGAACGCTCGATCGTCTCTCTCGCGGACGCGACCGTGAGAGTCGACGCGGGGGTGAAACTCCGCCACCTCCTCGACTACCTCGCGTCGTACGACGGCGACGGCGACAGCGACGGCGACGGCGATGCACTCCAAAGTAGTAACGGTCAAAGTAACGCCTTTCTGTCGCGGTCCGACGGGTACACCCTCCCCGCGGTGCCGTGGTTCATCGATCAAACCGTCGGCGGCGCCGTCGCGACGGCGACGCACGGCAGCTCGCTCACGCACGGGTCTCTATCCTCGCAGCTCGTCGGGCTCACGATCGTCCTCGCGAACGGCACGGTCGCGTCGTTCGACGAGCGGACGACCCCGGGGTGGCGCTTCGACGCGTTGCGCGCCAACGTCGGCGCCCTAGGCGCGTCCCATCTCACACTGGTCCCCATACGACCCCGTCGGCGTGGTGAACGCCGTTCCTTAAGGACTTTTGCCGGCGTCTCTCTACGCCCATCCCTCGGTTTCAATCCCCGCCCTCGACGCCTTTCAACTCCGCCACTGACGCCTTTCAACTCCACCCCGACGTAGGCGCCGTCGTCGACGTCACGCTGCGGATCGTTCCAAACGCGCCGGTGCGTAAAACGTCGCGGACGATGTCCCCGGACGACCTCGTGCGCGCGATCGTCGCCGCGTCGAACGCGATGCGGCGGTGCGAGAGGAAGCACGGCGACGACGCGGAGAGCGCGTGGGCGTGCGCGATGGACGACGACGCCGTGAGAGGCCTCGACGAGACGCAGTTTTTTTGGTTTTTCCCTCTGAACAAAGTCGTTCGCGTGGACTTTTCGCACCTGGACGCGCTGCCGCGAGGCGTGACCCCGTCGAGGCTCGGCCGCGCGACCGGCGGCCGACGGCGTCGTAACTTACTCGGCGGCGCCATGCCCGGTCGCGGCGATTTCGGCTGGGATTCCGTGACGGACGAGAGACGGACGTTACCGGCGAATCTCCCAGCCGACCTCCGCGACATCGTCAAAGCGCAGCCGCCGGACGCGCCGCGCGACGTCACCGAACGATTCCGCATCATGGGCGACAACGGCCTCGCGCAGTTCTGAGCGAGACAGTGGGAGCGAAGCACGAGCCTCAACGTCGAGAGCGGCGTTTACGACGCTCGAGACGCGTACCTCACGATGAGCGAGGAGCAGTACGACGCGCACGACGAGTTCGGGTACGATCAGGTGCGTCCTTCTCATACTGGTCCCCATACGACCGCGTTCGCGTGGTGAACGCCGTTCCTTAAGAGGCTTCCTTTTCCCGGCGTTCGTTCGTTTCTCTCCGCCCACCCCTCGGTGTCGATCCCGACACACCGCACCGAGATGCCTCACGACTCCGCTTCTGACGCCTTTCAACTTCACCCCGACGTGACCATCAGTATGAAGTGTGCGTCCCGCTGGCGCGCGCGGGCGCGTGCTTCGAGTCGCTCGCCGACGCCATCGGTCCCAGCGGGCTCTCGCGCGGATTTCGATCGCAAGGGCTAGTTCGCTTCATGAAACCCGAGACCGCGCTGTTATCACCCGCGAACGCGAACGCCGCGGGCGCGTGCGTGTACGTCAACATCGAGGACTTCAAGCGGCACGCGACGGCGCCCGAGGGCGTCAACGTGGAGTTTCTAGACGCGATGTCGATCCTTCGCGGCGGCGACTGCCGCGGCCGCCTGCACTGGGGTAAGGCTGGGTGGCCGGAGAAAGGATGCTTCGACGGCGCGAGAGAGTACGGCGACTCGTGGTGCGAGTTCGGGTGCGCGGTGAACGCGTTGGATCCGACCGGGAAGTTCAAAGGCGCTTCCGACGTGTTCACTTGGGACGGCGTCGACGCGCGGAAGTGCTGCGACGGCGACGGGAAGTGGAAGGGCGGGGACGGGTGCGCGTGCGAGCTCACGGGGCGCGGCGTCGACGCGAGGACGGGCGCGCGATGCGACGTGCGGTGGTGAGACTCGATAATCATCACCTTATAATGAAAGATACTCGCTACGTGATGTGATGAGTGCTATGTGCTATTCCGCGACGCGACGACGCCTCGGCTCCGAGAGAAAAACGCATCAGCGACAGATTTTCACGGCGCCGTCGTCCGCGCCGACGACGAAGAGCCTCGACTGCGGCAACACCGCGATAGAGGAAAGCCCGACCGTCTCTTCCGCGCCGGTCGCGCGACCGCGCAGACGTAATGGCGTGATGTGCGTCTGCTTCGACGACGTCCACGACCCTCGTCCCCCGCCGCCGCCGCCGCCGCCGCCGCGCGCGTCGAGAGAAAACACGGCAACCTTGGCGCCCCCCACGGTGAACGCGTCGTTCTCGCGCAGCGCGACGCCGCCCACGGCGTCCTTGTGCCCCACGAACGACGCCAGCAACGCCGCGCGGTACCCGCCGCCGGTCGTCATCGAGCTCGTGAGTTTCCGAACGTCCCACACCGCGATCGTCTTATCGTCCGAAGCGGTCACGAGGCGGTGCCCGTGCCCGCCGCCGCCCTCGCCGCCGCCGCCTATTCCGCCGCTCGCGAGCGACGTCACCGCGCTGTCGTGCGCGGGAAACCCCGCGATGAGCCTCCCGCCCTTCGCGTCCAGGAAGCTCACGTGCCCGTCCCCGGTGCCGGCGACGATCCACGACTGCATCTGCGCCACGGATCGTATCCCGCCGCCCGTCGATGTCGCCGTCGCGTCGGAGGAGGAGGAGGAGGAGGCGCGCGGCGCGCATCGCCACGACGCGCCCAGTGTCCCGACTTCGGCGTCCGCGAATCGCAGGCGACCGTCCGCGGTCCCCATCACGATCGAGGACGACGACGACGTCGCGGAGAGGCACGTGAAGCCGACAACACGAGCGGTCGACAACGGTGGTCTTTCTCTCGTCGTTTCGAAGGAGACGCGACGCGAGTCGGCGCCGTCGCGTTTCGCGGACGGCGACGCGTCGTCGAACGACGGCGACCGCGAAAACCGCTCGCCGACCGCGCCCGCGCCCGCGCTCGGCGACGACGGGGACGAATTCGACGCCGATCTGAACCCCCCGCCGCGCGGCGATGGCGGCATCGACATCGCCATCGCCGCCGCCGCATTAGCCGCCGCGACGCGCGCGCGCGAGACGCCGTCGTTCCCCGGCTCCCGCATCCGCGCCAGCTCGCATCCGGTGTCCGCGCGCCAGACGTGCGCGTTCCCGCCGTCGTCGCACGACGCCGCGCGGTTATTAGCGCCGTTCTATACAAGCGAACGTCGGGGTGGAGTTGAAAGGCGTCAGTTGGAGTTGAAAGGCACAGAGCTCGGGGATTGAAAGCGACGGGTGGGCGGAGAGATGCGCCGGGCAAAGTCCTTAAGGATCGGCGTTCACCACGCCGACGCGGTCGTGTGGGGACCAGTGTATAGAACGCACCTTAGCGCCCCCCAAAAACGTCGCGCACGTCGGCGTGAACGGTCCGTGCGTGTCGTGCGAGGCGATCGGACCGCCGCTCGTCGTCCCGCCCGTCGACCACACGCGGACGACGCCATCGCCGCCGCCGGTGAGGAGATAACTTTCGTCGTCGGACGCGGCGACGAACGCGCATCGCTCGCGGTGCGCGCGCCAAGACGTCAACGTTTCCAGTCGCAACTCCCACGGCGCTTCGGAGTCGTCCGCGGGGGAGTACCCGACGCGGGGAAGCCATCCCCACGGCGCGCGCGCGTCGTGCGCGTCGTCGTATTCGTCGTCGGCGTCGGCGTCGGCGTCGGCGTCGTCGCGCGCCGGCGCCGCCGCCGCCGCCGCCGCCGCCGCCGTCGCGACGCGATCCGAAGAATCCCCCAGCCCTTGCCATCCCTCCATGAGCCGGTCGCGGAGACCGTTCAGCCCGCGACCGACGAGCCCTCCGAATCGATCGCCGCCGCTGCCGTGCTGCGCGGCGCCGCTCGCCGCCGCGTCCTCGCGTTGTTCCCACGGCGTTCCCGCGGCGAGCGCCTCCCTCGACGGCTTCCACCGCCGCTCGGAGATGAGCGACGCCTCGACGGCGGACGCGTCGCGCACGACGTCGCGCAATCTCCCCAGACCGACGACGTCCCCGAGGCTGGCGTACAGCGTCATCGCGACGTCGTCTACGTCGCCGCCGCCGCGGGTCGGCTTGAAGACCGTCGCGACCAGCGCGGGCAGCACGTGCCGCGCGGTGACGCTCGGGCCCAACGCCTCGGCGATCGACGTCAAGGCGACGGCGGCGCGCTCGCTCGCGGAGTCGGGGGCGGGGCCGCCGCCGCCGCCGCCGCCGCCGCCGCCGCCGTCCGTCTTCGAAGGACGCCGCGACGTCGCCTTCAGCAGCGGACGGACGATCACGCGCAGGGCGACGGGGAGGGGCTCTCTCGACGCGAGCGACGCGAGCGCGGCGCACGCGGCCGCGCCGACGCGCGCGCTCGCCGCGCGCGAGACGACGCACCGCACGAGCAGCGGAACCACCTCGAGCCGGAAACTCGCCGCGCCGAGCGCCCTTTGAACGGGACGGAGGACGTCGTCCGCGAGCGCGGACGCGCGCGCGGCGTCCGCGGCGTCTTCTTCCGCGTCGGCGTCGTCCGCGGTCTCTCCGCGACCGCCGCCGCCCCCGCCGCCGCCGACGCTCCCCAGCGCGAGGACGTCCGCGATGCACGGCGCGAGGAGCGTCGTCGAGACCTCCGCGGGCGCGCGCCTCGCGACGAGCGACAAAATCTCCCCGGCGACGGCGCCCACCGGCGACGGCGCGTCCGCGACGGCGCGAATCGCCGCCGGCGCGATGAGCTCCGCGGCTTCGACGCCGCAAGTCGCGGCGCCATTCCGCAGCGCCGCTGCCGCGGCGGTCGCGCGAGGGATCCCCGCGCGCGCCGCGCGTATCGTCGCCAGCGCGTCGGCGGCGACGCGGATGCGTCGCGGAAAGAGCGTGGAATCGCGCACCGCCGCCGCCGTCGGCGCGCCCCCCGACGCGCGCGTCGACGTCATCGACGCGACCGTCGCGCGGACGACCAGCGGCAGCGACGGCACGACGGATTTCTCCACCTCGGTAATCGGCATGTCCAGGACGGCGACGTCGCGCGCGTACACCGCGGCGAAGACGCGGCCGAGGGCGCGGACGTCTTCCCGCGCCGCGTCGCGAAGCGTCCGCGCGCGCGTCTCTCGCTCCGTCGCCGCCGGCGGCGGCGGCGGCGGATCGAGCGCCTCGAGCACGTCCGCGGGCGCGATCGTCAATAACGGTATGCGGTCGTCGCCGAGCAGCGACGAGTGCGACGCGCGTCGCGTGGGGTCCTCGTCCGCGTCGATCGACGACCGCGGCGGCGACGGCGACCGATCGGGTACTAACAACCGAGGCGCCGCGAGCCCTCGCGCCGGGTGCGGCGTTCGAAACAACGCGACCCGTCCGAACCCCCTCGGCGCGGTGACGTCCGCGGGCTCGACCATGACGTTCTTCGCCCTGATCGCGTCCTCGCCTCGCAGCGCGACGCCGAACGTGAGGTCGATCCACGCGGGGAGTCCTCTCGAGACGACGTCGGATTCGAGCGCGGCGCGGTGCTTCGCCACAAAATCTTCGGGGGAGTCGCACCCGCTCGGCACCTCCAGGTCGCGCAGGCCGACGTCCTCGGGGTGCGCGCTCTTAAACACGCTCGCGTCGTCGTAAAACTCCGGGACGCACTCGTCCGGGGACCACTCGAACACGCGCGCGATCGTCCGAGGGTACTCGTCCGCGACGAAGTTCATACGCACCGTACGACGCAACACAGAGAGGGGTAGAACCCTGCTCTTGTAGACGCACACCGCGAGCTCGGAGAGGCAGTCGTCCGAGACGTGGTGATCGGAGTGCTCGAACGCGTGATCGAGCTGCGCGTCGCCCTTGCACAGCCGCCACTTCGTCTTCGTGAGGTCGCGCCAGCGTCCGAGCGGGGACGACGTGGACGTGGACGTGGAGGAGGAGGAGGAGGAGGAGGAGGTACGCGCCTCGTCGGTCGCCTCATCAGGGTCGTTCACGAAGTCGACGACCCAAGGGACGACGGCGTGGAACGCGCGGTCGCCGCGCGTCCGACCCGCGCGCGCGTTCAGCTCGAGAAGGTAGTCCAGGTTGCTCAACACGCCGGCGCGCCACGCGATCGTCGCCTCCCGCACGGCGTCGGCGTCGGAACAGGAGGAAGAGGAGCACCGAAAGGAGGACCGCGCCGCCGCGACGCGAACGATCGGGCTCCGCGGCGCGCCTTCGACCCACGCGTCTCTCGCGTCCAACCCGCCGTGAGGCGCGAGCGCGAACCCGCTCGCGTGCGCGCGCGCGAGCTCTCGCGCGAGCTGATAGCACACCAATTGCCGCGACGACTCGAGGTCGAGCGCGCGAGGGGAGTGTCGAAGCAGCGCGCGAAGGTCTACCCGCGACGGCGGCGCAGCGGAGACCGCGAGAAGGAAAAACTTTGACGCGTCGTCTGGCCCGGGCGACGGCGCCACGAGCGCGGCGACGACGCCGGAGCAGGTCGAGCGCGCCGCGAGCTCGAGCGCGCGCTTCATCGCGTCCGGGGTCGCGCGCGAGGGTCGCGCGACCGCCGGCGCGAACGCGCGCAGCCGCGCCGCCGCCGCGTCAGGCCTGAGCGCAGCCGCGTCCTGGGGCGGGGCTCGATACGCGTCGACGCCGGGCCAATCCAAGGACTGGTGGTCGAACAACGCCACCACGCCGTCGACGTCGCCGTCGTCGCCGTCGTCCGCGCTCAGCTCCGCGAGGTACGCGGCCAACGAGCGCGTCGGCGCGGCGTCGGCCGAGCTCGCCTCCGGCGCCGCCGCATCAGCCGCCGCGCCGCCGTCTTCGCCTTCGCTCCACGCCGACGCCGACACCTCCGTCGGGATCCCCCCGAGCGGTGACTCGTCGTTCACGTCCTCCAACCTCGCGGCGCCGTGGCTCGTGACGTGCGTGATCACGACCCCGGGCGGGAGCAGCGGCGTCAGCACCGCGCGCAAAGTCTCCTCCACGGCGCTCTGCTTCGGCATGATGTCTTCTCTAGCTAGTAGTGGACTACTCTCGCCTCCTCCTCTCCGTCGTCGTCGATCTCGAGGTCAGGGGCGTTCTATATAAGCGAACGTCGGGGTGGAGTTCAAAGGCGTCAGGTGGAGTTGAAAGGCGTCGAGGGCGGGGATTGAAAGCGAGGGATGAGCGGAGAGATGCGACGGGCAAAGTCCTTAAGGATCGGCGTCCACCACGCCGACGCGGTCGTATGGGGACCAGTGCATAGAACGCGCCTCAGTTCCCGCCGATTCCCAAGTACGGCCGCGGCTTGTACGCTGGCGGTCTGTCGCTCGTGGCCATGTGCCACGCGGACGCGAAGATGACGTAGAACACCGACGATATGATGATCGACGCGAGGACGTATTGCTGCGGGGAGACGAGACGAGCGACGGAGGCGCGACGGGGTGAGACGTGCGAGATCGCATTCGCGCGCGAGGACGAACGAACGACGCTCGTCGGGCACCGAGACGCGCGACGGACCTGGAGCTCGCAGAGCTTCTTCCGTCGCGCCTCCCTCGCGGACTCGAGCGCGGAGTCGTCCAACGGCAGCGCGGTCCGTCGGGAGGGCATCCTTCCCTGCGCCGCTGCGGCTGCTCACGCTGATAATAACAACGAATGAGTGCGCCGGCAGCACTGCGAGCTGAAAAAAGGAATCACCGATGAAAATTCCGATGAAAATTCCCCCATCGGGAAGACGCGGGTTCACTTCGAGTTGACCCGACTCGTTTGAAACCGACGGACAAGTGGCAGCTGGCCGCCCCTAAACCAACAACGTTATCTGCGGATTGCCGTGTCAGCAGCGCGACCGCGCCGCTCGCGTCGCGTCGCCGTCACACCATACCAGCGCACCGACCGATCAACCTCGCGTCGTCACCTTCGATCACTATGGCTGCCATCGCTTCCTCCGCGTCCGTCGCGCCCCAGGTGCGTCCCCTCCCTCGCGCGCGGGAGTCGCCTCCGCCCGCGATCCGAGCGAGCATTCTTCGCGCTCGCACGTGATCTTTCGGACCCGCCTCCGCGTCGCGCGCGCGTCGCCGAGCCTCGGCGCTGACGCCCTCCCCCATTCCGTATTCTCCGTCTCGATCTACAGGTGGTCCGCTCCACCAAGGCGATCGCGCCCTCCCGCGCGGCCCTCGCCATCAAGCCCACGGTGCGCGTCGTCACCGTCGCGCTCGCCGGCGCGCGAACCGCCGCGACCTAAACCTATCGCGTCGCGAAGAAAGAATCTTTCTTTCGAGCGTCTTCCGTCGTGGTCGTCGCTCGCTCGCTCGCGCCGCTGACGTCGTCCGTTCCCCCTTCCTTCGTTCATCCACTCCCTCCACCCGCAGTGCGCCCGCCGCGGCGTGACCGTCGCCGCGCGCGCGGCGCTCTACTTCCCCGGAGAGACGGCTTACATCGAGCAGATCGCGTCGGATTACCCGGAGAAGGGGATCGCGAACTGGGAAGAAGCGCGCTGCCTGTTCAGCGAACTCGGGTACAACATCCTGGACATTCGCTCCGAGTGGGAGATCGACTCCGTTGGGAACTTCCCCAGGGAGCTCCCGTCCGACCACAAGTCCGGCGCGAAGATCTACACGGTGCCGCTCATCAACGCGAGGGCGCAGTACGATTCGGACGCGGGGAAGAAGGTTGTCAAAGACCAGCAGCCCAACCGCGACTTCATGAACCAGGTGAAGAAGATCTTCCCGGACACGAACGCGAAGATCATCATCTGTTGCTCGGACGGCCGCAACCGCGCGATTCAGGCGCTCGAGGCGCTGGACGAGGCTGGCTACGTGAACATCGTCGGCCTCCGCGGCGGGTACAACATGTGGAACCGCACCTGGGACGCGAAGTTGCGTCGTCGCAACTTGCCGGGGGATTTCCAGGAGGAGTACCAGCACGGCGCGGACGGATGCGGCGTGCACGCGACCGGGGCGTCGTTCCAAAACCAGGACGCGTTCCAGTACCCGGACTGGAAGGACGACACCGACTGGATCGACTGGTCCGCGTGAACGCGACGCGACGAACGCGTGAGTTCGTGAAGAGACGATCGATGACGGTAAATACTCGTAAATAAAAAATGACCGACGCCGCGACTCCCGACCGGGGGAAACGCGGCGCCGCGCGGGCGACGAGACGCAGACGATCGTCGCGCGCGCGACGATTGTTTCGTGGTCGATCGCGGAGGACGCGGGGATTCGCTTTAGCTTGGCGGTTCGCGCGAAATCTCAGAGATGAATGACACACGAGACGAGATTTTCATTTTCCGCTCGCGCTCGCGCTCGCGCTCGATGACACGCCTTCTCTTCAGACTTGGCCGTTTACAACGCGCAAAGCAACGACGCGCCGCTCCCATCGACACGCCGCGACCGATGACGCGGCCGCGATAGATACCCACGCCACGCTCGACTCGCGACGATGACGTCGCCGCACGAGCTCCACCTCCCTCGCGGGCTGTGGCTCGAGTCCTCCGCGCACGAGACGCGCGCCCGCGCGCTGTTGCATCCCGGCGCGCGAGGCGACGACGTCGTCCTCGGAGACGCGGACGCCGACTCGTCCGTCGTCGAATCGTCGTCCGTCGCCGTCGCGGGGCTGACGCCGTGGCGGTCCGTCGGGAAAGCGCTCGAGAAGCACGTCCACGCGCTCGGGCTGCCGCACACGCTCGTCCTCGCCGGCGAGGAAGGATGCGGGAAGTCCACCGCGCTCGCGACTCTCGCGGAGAATCTGCGCGCGATGGACGCGGAGGAGGAACGCGAGGAGAGGGCGCGCGCGGAAGCGGAGGCGGCCGGAGACGTCTCCCCGCGCGCGCGGAAGAAGTCCGAGCAGCTCCCGCAGAGACGCGCGCCGTACGTCGTCCATCACTCGTTCGGCGACGCGTCGTTCGGGAACGACGTCGCGCACTTCCTCGAGCGCGCGTGCGCGCAGCTCAGGGCGCGATTCAACATTCACGAGCCTCTGCCGACGGACCCGGGGGACCTTCCCGCGGCGTTCGCGTCCTTCTTAGAGCACGCGGCGACGTTCAGGAAGATTTTGGTCATCGTCGACGGGCTCGAGTGCGCGACGGTGGCGCCGTTGGCGTCGTTCGCCGCGGCGTCGACCGCGGGGTTGGACCGCCGCGAGAGACGCGTCGTCGTCGTCGACGACGACGACGGCGAAGTGATGAGCGCCGAAAGAGAGAGAGCGACGGCGGCGGCCCGGTCTCGCGCGAATCCGCCCTCCTCGTCCAACTTCGCCGCGACCGTGGCGTGGCTGCCGCACTCGCCGCCGCTCGCGGTGCGGTTCATCCTCGCCGCGAGGGACGCGAAGGTCCCCGCGGAGGACGGCGTCGCGAGGGCAGTGGTCGCGCGGTGCCCCGCGGCGGCGGCGATTCTGCATCACCCGTCGTTGGACTCCGAGAGCGACGTCGCGGCGTGCATGTCAAACGCGCCGCTGCCGGACGGGCTCGACGGCGAGGATATCAGGTACCGAGCGTGTCACCCCGAGGTCGCGCGGCTCGTTCTCGAGCGGTTTAACGCAGCCGGCGGCGGCGGGACACCACGCGACGACGACGGAGACGAGAACGCCGCGAGAGACGCGTCCGAACGAACGCCGCGTCCGCGCGTGACCCCTCTGTACGCGCGTCTCCTCGCGCCGATGACCGCGGAGCTCTGCGCGTCGTCCATCGCCGCGCCGTCCATCGAGACCTCCGTCGACGACGAGATCGAGCTCGTCCCGCTCGCGGTGAAGTCCGCGATCGCGCGCGCGCCGCGGACGGCGCGGGGGCTCGCGAACGCGACGCTCGCGCGCCTGGAAGCCCGGTTCGGCGAAGACATCGTGCGCATCACCACCGTCGTCCTCGCGCTCGCGCGTTTTGGGCTCACGCGGGACGAGCTCAAGGCTGCGGTGACGCGTCGGATAAAGTCCGACCGGTCGCTCGTGCGCGCCGCGCCGGCGGTGAGCAACGCGACGGACGGTCGCGCGGCGCTCTCTTCCCGCGCCGCGGTCGAGATGGGCGCCGCCGGGACGATCGGCGGGCGGCGCGTCGATCGCATGGGGAAATACGCGTCGAGGGTCGGCGGGAGCCCCGTCGCGTCGCGGCTGCTTCTCGAGGCGAGCCGCGGACGCGTGTTGTCGCGCGTCGAGACGGGGGAGTTCGACGCGTTGGTGCGAGAGCTCCGCGCGTGGTTGGCGCCGTGCGCGAGCGCGAGCGCGTGGGAGCGCGAGCGCGAGGTTTTCGAGGGGGATAAGACGGGCGCGGAGCGCGTCGCGGAGGCGGCGGCGGCGACGCGGCGCGGCGAGGAAGGCGACAACATGCACTCGGTGGACGCGCCAAAGGAGCCAAAGGAAGAAGAAGAAGAAGAAGAAGAAGAAGTAGAAGAGAACGGCGGTCTTCTCGCGGGGTTCGACGAAGAAGCGGAGATGCGCGCGATGCGGAAACGTCTTCTCGGCGGCGGCGGCGGCGACGACGACGACGACTCCCCGACGAGCCCGCCCCCCGGCGGCGTTCGTTCGGACGCGTCGTCGGCCGCGTCCGTCGCGAACGCGGACGCCCTCCGCCGCCGCCGCGAGGAGTACGCCGCCGCGAACGGCTTCGCCGGCGACGAAGTCCCGTTCGCGTACCGAGACGCGGAGGTCCGAGCCGCGGTGTTGGCGCGGTACGCCCCCGTGGACGCCGTCGGCGGCGACGGCGACTCGCTCCGACGCGGCTACCACGCGGATCTGTGCGCGCACTTTCTGGACGACGCGCCTCCGGACGGGTACGGGAGCGTCGGCGCGGTCGCGGCGACCGCGAGACGCGTGCGGAGCCGCCGTTCTCTGCGCGCGGGGTTATGGCACGCGTCCGCGGCTGGACAGACGCACGTCGTCGCGAAGGTGCTCGGAAGGAGAGGCGTCGTCGCCGGGTTATCCGCGCCGGGGGCGAGGTCGGACGTGGCCGCCGCCGCGCTCGGCCCGGACGGCGTCCTCCCCGCGTCGCTGTGGTCCGCGTGGGAGGAACACTTAGCGTCGTGGATGGAAGAAGACGTCCGCGGGGTCCCGGGAGGAGGGCGCATGATGAGAGACGCGACTACTGCGTCGGCGTCCGGGTCCGACGCGTCCGACGACGACGACGTGGCGGCGACGACGACGACGACGCAGCCGCCGTCGGGCGAAGCCGCGGGCGCCGCGCTCGCTATCGGCGCCCTCCTCGCGTGGCTCCGCGAGCCCTCCCTCGCCGCCGCGCTCATACACGAAGCGCTCGTCGGGACGAACGACGGCAGAGACGACCCGGGGTGGTCCTGGGGCCGCGCCGCGTCGTGCGCGCTGACGCTGGCGCGCGCGGCGAACGAAGCCGCCGCGGGCGACGTCGCGACGGCGGAAAAGTTGACCAGAGACGCACTCGCGGCGGCGTCCGCCACGGACGTCAACGAGCGGTCCTTCTCCGGCGTCGTCGACTACGGATACTTCTTCCCGAACGTGTGGCGCGACGCGATATTCGCCTCTGGCGCGGGCGCCGGCGTCGCCGTGCGCTCTCCGAAAGCGCTGGTCGCGGAGGCTCGCGAGCTTCTCGCGGACGTCGTCTCGTCGCGCCTCGAAGCCGCGGCGGCGGCGGCGAGCGAGCTGCGCGGCGCCGACGACGACGACGACGACGACGACGACCGCGCGGACGTCGCGCGGTCGGAAATTCTCGCGCTCCACGCGTTGGAGGTGGAAGCCTGCGAGGCTGCGTGCGCGGCGAGCGCGACGCCCGCGGTGGCGGACGTGTTGCGAGCGGCGCTCAGCGACGCGCCGTCCGTCGCGCCGCCCGCGGTGACGCGTCAGACGATTTTCATGGCGTCGGAAACCGCGGACGGCGCTGTTAAGACGCGCGGGCACGTGGAGGACGTCGTGAAGCTTCTCCGCGCGCTTCGAAGGCACTCGGACGCGGCCGCGCGGTTGGGGCACCGAGCGCAGTCGAAGACGTCCGCGGCGCGCGTCATGCGCGCGCTGGAGACCATCTTGGGCGCGGACCATCCGGAGCACGGGTTCGTTCTATACACTGATCCCCATACGACCGCGTTGGCGGGGTGAACGTCGTTCCTTAAGGACTTTTCCCGGCGTTTTTCTTCGCCCACCCGTCGTTTTCAATCCCCGCCCTCGACGCCTTTCAACTCCAACTGACGCCTTTCAACTCCACCCCGACGTTCGCTTGTATCGAACGACCCTGAAGAAACGCCGCGCTCGACGCGGTTGAGACCGCGTCCGCGTCGTGCAACACGCGGTCGGACTACGCCGCGGCGCGGACGAACGCGTCGAGCGCGTACGCTTTCGCGGTCGCGTTCTACGGCCCTCAGTCCTTGCCCGCGGCGAGAGCGGCGTGGTGCCACGCGGAGTGCCTGCGACGCGGCGGCGACTTCGGCGACGCGCGGAAACAATACGCGCTCGCGTTGGCGGCGACGATGTCAGGTGCGTTCGTTCTCCTGTCAATAAACGCCTTTCACCCATCGCCCCGGTTGGTTTCAACGTTGATCGCGTGGGCCCCTTTCAACTGACCGATGAACTCACATTTTTTTGAATGGAATCGCAATTCACAGTCCTCGGCGCGCGGCACAATGGCGCGGGCGCGATGCTGAGCGCGGTCGGCGAGCTCTCGTGCGCGGACGGACGGTTGGACGAAGCCGACGCGCTGTGTCGAGAGGCGCTGTCGATCGCGGAGGAGGAGCTGGTTGGCGCGGAGCGCGCGGAGGCCGCCGCCGTCGCCGCCGCCGCGGACGTCGTCCACGCCGCCAACACCGGGAAGGGCGCGGGCGCGGCGCCGACGCCGCCGGAAATCGTCGAGGCCGCGCTTCACGCCGCGGGGGACGCGGAGAGTAGGCGCGTGGACGCGGAGGCGGACGTGTACGCCAGAGCGGCGAGCCTCGCGACGATCGCGAGGCTGGCCGGGCGGATCCCGGAGGCGGAGGCGCTGACGCGACGCGCGCTGACGGCGGGGGAGAAAGTTTTGGGTCCCGGGCGGACGGAGCTGTCGCCCACGCTCGCGTCGTTAGGGAGGATCGCGATGATCCGACGCCGCCCGGAGGAAGCGGAGGCGTGTTACCGGCACGCCATCTCCGTGGACGAGACCGCGGCGGCGAAGGCGAGGGCGGAGACGAACGCGAACGAGAACGCGACGACGACGACGACGACGAAGAAGAAGAAGAAGAAATCGCCGGCGGCGGCGTCGTTCCGGCACCCGCGATCCGCGTCGTACCTGTTCGCGATCGCGACCGTGCACCGCCGCGCGTCGAGAGACGCCGAAGCGGAGGTAGCGTACCTCGCCGCGCTCGCCGCGCTCGAGAGCGTCCCGGTGTCGTACGAGCATTTAGACATCAAGGTCAACCCGGGGGAGATTTTACACGCCATCGCCGCGATGTACGCCAACGGAGGCCGTCTGAGCGAAGCCGCGCTGCGATACGAGCGCGCGATCGCGCTGGGCGCGGAGCGCATGCGCGCGGCGGAGTCGCGCAACGACCCAGACCAGTGGAGGGAAGCCTCCGTCGCGGTGTCCGCGCGGCTGTGCCACCTCGGCGACGTCTTCGCGCGACAGGGCAGGGACGGCAACGCGGCGGCGTGTTACCTCCGCGCGACGACGTTTTCGGAGAACAACTTGGGCCGCGAGCACGAGCACTCGGTGTCGTGCCGCGTGCGATTGACCGCCGCCGGGGGCGTCCCCGCGTGCGCGTCCGGCGTCGGGCACGCCGCGGGCGTCATGCTCGACGCGGTCATCGCCGGGGAGTTCCCGCGGATGAGCACGCCGTTTAAGACGGCGTGGGGGCCGCTCGGCGGCGGAGGGACAACGTCTTCCGCGACGTCGAAGAGAGCCCCCGCGGCGGCGAACGCGAACGCGACTCTGGAGGCCGTCACGCCGGCGGCGCATCACGGCAGGGAGCGCGCGTCGAAGTACGCGCGCGCGACGCCGTCGCCGTACCCCGCGCGCGACGCGGGCGAGCGTCCGGGGAGCGCAGCGTCCCGCGGCGCCGGGAGGTGCGTTCTATACACTGGTCCCCATACGGCCGCGTTGGCGTGGTGAACGCGATTCCTTAAGGACTTTCCCCGTCGCATCTCTCCGCGCACCCCTCGGTTTCAATCCCCGCCCTCGTTGCCTTTCAACTCCGCTTCTGACGCCTTTCAACTCCACCCCGACGTTCGCGCGAAGACCGGGGAGCGCGGCGATCGGCCGGCGGCCCGGGACGGCGCGGGCGCGGCGTCCGCCGTCCGCGGCGTCGAACGCGTCGACCGCGTCGGAGGCGGCAGACCTCCGCGATGCCGCGTCGAGCCGGAGCCGGCCGTCGTCGGCCGCGGAGGCGTTCCGATGGTGGACGGCCACGACGCCGGCGACGTTCGGCGACCGCGCGCCGCCGCCGCCGCCTTCGGTGGTCGACGCGCTCGCGGCGTACAGGCGCGTTCTGTTTGAACGTTCTGTTTTTCAACCCTTTTTAACCCTCCGCTCGGTTTCGTTTCGACGTTCGATCGCGTTGGTCCCTTTCAACTGACTGACCCCCCGTGAACGTAACGTTTTTCGCACGCGGTGCGACCATCATCAGACAACGCGAGGGCGCGCGCGCGGCGTGGCACGAGTACTGGACGCATCCCGCGCACGACGCGAACGGCGCGTTTCGCGAGGTGGCGGCCGTCGTGGAGGCGCTGGACGTGGACGGCGCGCTCGCGAGCGTGATCGACGACGTCGCGGAGAGGTACGACGCGGACGCGGACGAGCCCGCGGACGCGGTGAGCGCGGCGATCGTCGCGGAGGCGGCGGTCGAGGAGACGGAGACTGAGGAGACGTCGAAGAAAAAGACAAAGACGAAGACGCGGCGCGGGAAGCGACGAGACCGCGCGCCGCTCGGAGACGAGGACATTCTGGACACGACCGCGGACGAGGACGTCGTCCGCGCGCTCGAGGATCGCGTGCGCAGCAGCGTCGACGTCGGCGCCGGAGGCGGCGGCGTCTCGGCGTCGCTGGCGAACGACGACGACGACGACGACGACGACGACGAGCTGCCGACGCCGCCGAAGCACGACCCGTCCGCCGCCGCCGCCGCCGCGTCGAAGGAAAAATTCGTCGGAAACGACCTCACCGAGGAGGACGAGCTCCTCGAGTACTACCGCCAGAAGCTTCAGACGCGTCTCCTCGTGAAGGAGGAGGAGGAGGCGCGACGAAACGCGGCGAGGGAGGTGGAGGAGACGAGAGCGACGAAGATGTACGAGTCGTACTTCAAACCGCGGAGGAAGATGACCGCGACGGAGAAGCTCCGAGATCGACTTCGACGACGCGAGGAGAGGGAAAACGAAACGCTCGCGGCGTCGCGGCCGAAAAAGGCGCTCACGCGCGAGCTGTTCGACGACCACGACGAGACCGGGACGGATGGTGACGTAACCGACGACGACGACCCGTTCGCGCGGCTCGGGCTGCCGACTCGAGAGGACGCGGCAAAAGTCCTTAAGGATCGGCGTTCACCACGCCAACGCGGTCGTATGGGGACCAGTGAGGACAGCCCGCGGTTCTCCGACGCGGCGACGGAGGAGACGACCTCGGAGGTATCGTACTGGTCCCCGGGCGAGATCGAAGTCGCGGCGAGCTACCACGGCGACTTGGGCGCGTCCCTTCGACTCGCCGCGGAGGAGCGCGAGGACGTGCTCAGGGAGCTGAGAGAGCTTGAAGAGGAGAGCCGGTCGAGGGCGGCGAGTCGAGCGACGAGCGCGCGCCCTACGCCGGAGAAGCCTAATAAGCCCGCGGCGAACCCGGGGGTCTCGGTCTCAGGTGCGTTCTATACACTGGTTCCCATACGACCGCGTCGGCGATGTGGACGCCGATCCTTAAGGACTTTTCCCAGCGTCTCTCTCCGCCCACCCCTCGCATTCAATACCCGCCCTCGGCGCCTTTCAACGCCAACTGACGCCTTTGAACTCCACCCCGACGTTCGCTTGTATAGAACGGCCCTCAGTCTCGGTCGCCGCCGCCGCAAAAGCCGCCGCCGCCGCGAGGACGCCGCCGACGATTCCCAGACTCAACTTCGATTTGCCGAGCGTCGCCGCGGACGTGGAAGCGGAAGAAGCGCTCGAGAAGGAGATACGAGACCTGGAACGAGAGGTCCAGGAGCTCAAGCTCGCGGAGGACGTCGCGGCGGCGCGGCGGAGGGCGACGATCGACGACGACGCCGCGTCGACGGCGTTGACGTCCCTCGCGGGTCAGTCGTACACGGAAGAAGGCGGCGCGTCCCCGTCCGCGATCGTCGAGGCGAAGATCGCGAAGTTACGCGAACACAGAGCGGAGCGAGCGGAGAAGGCGAGGGCGGACAGGGCGCGCGCGTACTTTTACGAACAAAAGACGCAGACGCACGTGGAGCGCGAGATGAAGGCGAGGAGAAACGCCGCCGCCGCCGCCGCCGCCGAGCCGCCGGTTTCGACCGCGGCGCTCGCGTCGTCGCCGAAGGTCCGCCCCGCCGCCGCCGCCGCCGCTTCGGCCTCGACGTCGTCGGACGAAGACGAAGACGAAGCGACCGACGAAGACGACGGAATGTCCGACGCCGTGCGCGGCGCGTTGGACGAGACCATCGACGACGTCGACCTCGCGGCGCCGCCGGCGTTTTCCGCGGAGCCGAATCCGCCGCTGAACGGACGCGGACGTCGACGCGAGAGCCGGTACGACGACGCGAACGACCGCGCCGCGTCGTCGTACTCGCACTCGCACTCGCACTCGTACTCCGTCGGCGGGTCGCGCGAGACGCGAACCCACGGCGCCGGCGCGAACGCGCGCGACCACGAGGCGTTCAAGGCGGTCGAGAGAGGGAAACCTCCCGGGACGCCGCCCGGGTGGCTGCGGTATTCGCGCGAGCGTCCGATGGAGTACCTCCGCGGGGGGGGCGACCGGCGCGAGCCGCTCGCGCCGGCGCGCGGCTACGATAACGACCGCGCGTCGTACGAGCGGCTGATGCGCGAGGAGACGGGTGGGCGGTACGGCTTCAGTTCTCTGCGCGCGAGCGGCGCCGGCGGACGAACGAAGGCGTCGACGCGGTTGATGGAAGATTTGGAAGACGCGCGCCGGTCGCGCGCGTCGGCGTCGATGCGCAAATTCTCCAGTCAGTCGCGGCCGGGGACGTCCGGCGGCGGCGAGGGCGACGGCCATCGTGCAGCATCTCGCGATCGGGATCGTATGGGCGCCAGTCTCCGCTTCGTCTCGAGGTCCATCCCGGGGATGTCCGGCCCGGGCGGGGAACGGAGGGACGAGGAGGACGAGTGGATGTGGCGGATGCGTAAGAAAGTCGAGGCGCTCGCCGCCAAGAGAAACGCCGCGCGATGAACGAGTACCGTAGTTGTACCCTACGATAGCTACTGTAGCAGTTCTACGACTAAGGGTTAACCCCACGAACGACGAATACTCACGGCGTGCGCTGCAACAGCTTCGCGATGAGCGCCTTCTTATCGTCCCCCTCAGCGACGCGCGCGCCCCACGCTTCGCACAACTCGGCGAGGTGCGGACGCGCGGGGAGCGTCTGAGGCTCGAGGGTCCATGCGAAGCGACGTCGGGGTGGTTCAAAGGCGTCAGATGGAGTTGAAAGGCGTCGCGGGAGGGGGGCGTTGAAAGCGAGGGGTGGGCGAAGAGAGACGACGGCGAAAGTCCTCAAGGAACGGCACGGGACGCGCCTCGAGCTGCCCCGTCAGCTCGCGCCGCTTCCCGAGATACACCTTCTCCCCTCGCAACAACCTCCCCGCGCCGCCCGGGCCGCACAGCTTCAAGATCGTCAGCAGCTCGTCCGCGAGCCTCCGCTGCGCGCAGTGCCCCGCGACGGTCGCGTTCCCGACGTCGCGGAGAGAGAGATCGACGACGGGGTGTCTCGCGACGAGCCTTCGGAGCGTCTCTCTTCGCGCGCCGTAGGCGGCGAGGATGACCGCGGTGCTGCCGTCGCGCGCGTCCTGCGCGTTCGCGTCCGCGCCGAGGTCGACGAGCGCGTCCGCGGCGTCCGCGGCGTCCGCGAACGCGGCGTGATGCAGCGCGCACGCGCCGTTCGCATCGCGCGCGTTCAGATCCGCGCCCAGAGACGCGAGGACGCGGATCGACGCCGCGTCGTCTCGCTGCGCGGCGAGCGCGCAGGCGGTGAGGCCGCCCGGGTCGAACGCGACCTTCCCTTTGGGGTCGATCCGCGGCCGGGTCTTGCGGTTCACGTCCGCGCCGGGCATCTTCGCGAGGACCGCGAGCGCGTCCGCGTTGCGGGCTTCGAACCACCATCGTTCCCAGAGCTCCGTCTTGGCGTCGTCCGAGGCGGACCTACCTGTAGAGACCGCGATGGACTCCGACGCCGCCTCGGCGGGCGGCGGACCGTCCGCCGCTCTCGGCGCGCTCGCGCCGCGACCGCGCCGACGACGCGCGCGTCCGGGTGCGTCCCCGCCCGCGCGTCGTCGGGGAACCGCCCGAGGCGGGGCGACGCACCACCGCGCTCGCGCGGCCATCTCTAGTTGTACTGACGACGCGGGGTTCGCGAAAAGGTCGTCCCGCGCCACGTGGAAAGATCCTCTCTGCGCGACGAAGCGTGCGACTTCATCGTCTTCAAACCAACTCCGCCGTCGACGTCGACCCTGGCGCACTCTCGGAGGCGCACACAGCGCGCACTCGCATCACACCCCGCGTTTCGTCACCCCCGCGATCGCCATGGTGCGCCGCGCGATCGATCCCGGCTCGATACCTCGCGACCGACCGTGCGGATCCGCGCGGGGGATCGCGCGTCGACGCGATCATCTGCGTTCGTTCGACTTGGACGGGGATCGCTTTTCCCCAACCTCCCGCGCGTCTCTCGCGTTCGCCGCCGTGCCGTGCCGCCGCGCGCTCGCGTGCACGACACGACGACGTCCAACCCCCCCCCTTCTCTGACGCGAGACCCGCCCTCTCGTCGCCCGACCCCTCTCGCGCCGCGCCGCGCCGCAGGAGCCCGTCTTCCCGGAGGCGCTGAAAACCCTCAAGGACGCGGACCCGGAAATCTACCAGCTCGTGCAGAAGGAGAAGCTCCGTCAGGCGCGTTCTATACACTGGTCCCCATACGACCGCGTTGGCGTGGTGAACGCCGATCCTTAAGGACTTTTGCCGTCGTCTCTCTCCGCCCACACCTCGCTTTCAATCCCCGTCCTCGACGCCTTTCAACTCCAACTGACGCCTTTGAACTCCACCCCGACATCGCTTCGTATGGAACGACCGTCAGATCCGAGGGATCGAGCTCATCGCGTCCGAAAACTTCACGTCCGCGCCCGTGATGGAAGCCCTCGGGTCGTGCCTCACGAACAAGTACAGCGAAGGCCTCCCCGGGGCGCGGTACTACGGCGGAAACGAGAACATCGACCAGGTGGAGAGGCTCTGCCAAGACCGCGCGCTCGCCGCGTTCCGCCTCGACAAGTCCAAGTGGGGGGTCAACGTCCAACCGTACAGCGGCTCCCCCGCGAACATGGCAGTGTACACCGCGCTCCTCGTCCCGCACGACAGGATCATGGGTCTGGACCTCCCCTCGGGCGGCCACCTCACGCACGGGTACTACACCGCGGGCGGGAAGAAGATCTCCGCGACGTCCATCTTCTTCGAGTCCCTCCCGTACAAGGTGAACTACTCCACAGGGTACATCGACTACGACAAGCTCGAGGAGAAGGCGATGGACTTCCGCCCGAAGATGCTCATCTGCGGCGGGAGCGCGTACCCGCGCGATTGGGACTACAAGCGCTTCCGCGATATCGCCGACAAGTGCGGCGCGATGCTCATGATGGACATGGCCCACATCTCAGGTTTAGTCGCCGCGGAGGAGCAAGCGAGCCCTTTCGAATACGCCGACATCGTCACGACGACGACGCACAAGTCCCTCCGCGGTCCGCGCGCGGGGATGATCTTCTTCCGCCGCGGTCCGCGCCCCTCGAAGCGAGGCGAGCCGGAGGGGCAGACGTACGACTACGAGAGCAAGATCAACATGGCGGTGTTTCCGGCGCTGCAAGGCGGCCCGCACAACCACCAGATCGGCGCGCTCGCGGTGGCTCTGAAATACGCCACCGGGCCGGTGTTCAAGGCGTATCAAGCGCAGGTCAAGGCGAACGCGGCGGCGCTCGCGAACGCGCTCATGTCGCGCGGGTATAAGCTCGTGACGGACGGCACGGAGAATCATCTGGTGCTGTGGGATCTCCGCCCCAACGGCCTCACCGGGTCGAAGATGGAGACCATCTGCGATATGCTGCACATCACGCTCAACAAAAACGCGGTGTACGGCGACGCGAGCGCGCTCACGCCCGGGGGATGCCGGATCGGCGCGCCCGCGATGACGTCGAGAGGGTTGAAAGAAGCGGACTTCGTGACCATCGCGGATTTCCTCCACGAAGCCGTCGAGCTCGCGTTGGAGGTGCAGTCGTCGCACGGGAAGATGCTGAAAGACTGGAAGATGGGCCTGGAAGGGAACCCGAAGGTGGACGAGCTTCGGGCGCGGGTGGAGGCGTTCGCGGAGGGATTCGACATGCCCGGGTTCACGCGCGGGGACGTGGACATGTGAGGAGTCAGGAGGTTCTTTTGGCTACTGTAGTCCGCGGATGCCTCGCCGATAGGGGACGGGACGCTCCGCTCGCTCCCTGTGATTCGTTTTCCGCCGCGACGCGCGAGAGGCGGTCGACGCAAACCTCCCTTGATCACTCACATTACTGTTTATACGTATGAATTGATTCCCCCCAACTAAGTCGCTCGACTACCTACGCTACCGCGACTGCTGCGTCTGCGTTCGAGGCTCGTCTGAATCGAGCTCGTCCGCGCGCGCCCACGCGCGCAGTTTCGCGGACTCGTCCGGGCTCAGCCCCGCGGAGTCCTCCGAGCCCGACGCGTCGTCGTCGTCGCCGTCGTCCTCCGCGGTCGGCGTCGGCGCCGCCGCGATTCTCATCGACAGCAGACGATCGATGTCGTGCAGCAGCGCGGTCTCGCGCACCGCGGCTTCCTCTATCGCGTCGTGCGCGCGGTCGGCGAAATCGAACGACGCGGGAACAGAGCTCGACGACGCCGGCGGCCTCCGCTCGAAGCGGCGCCGCGGCGACGGCGCCTCCTCCGGGGGCGACGACGACTCGACGCTTCGTTCCCGCGGCGGCGACCGCGGCGGCGGCGACGGCGGCGGCTCGCGCGCGGTGACCGCGGGCGACGACGCCGCGGACGCGATGCGACGCGCTTCCATCTTCCGCGCGTACGCGAGCTGCATCTCGAGCAACTCCGCGCGCTTCGCGCGTCGTCGCTTCAGCTCCCTCGCCGTCTTTTTCGAAAACGCGACGCCGTCGTCGTCGTCGTCGCCGGTGGAGTCGTCGTCGCCTCCGCTCCTCCTCTTCTTCTCCTTCTTCTTCTTCTTCTTCGTCTTCTTCCCATCCCCTCTCGACGATGTCATCCTCGCGTCGTCCACTTTCCCGCCGACGTCAGGGATCGCCGCGACCGCGCGAAACCCGCGACTACTCTTCGCCGCCGGCGACCCGTAGTCCCTCTCGCTCTCCCACGCCCGCCGCTCCCCTCCAAAGTCGGGATCCCGCATGATGAGGTCGCGCATCCGGAACCCGCCCGCGCCGGAGACCTTCCCTCGGTTCACCTCGGTCCCCGACGCCGGTCGCGACGACGCCGTCCGCGCGGCGCACGGTTTCCTCGGCGGCGTCGCGAGCTTCGTCATCTCCCGCAGGTACAGACGCGAGCGATGATGCGCGGCGCTCGCGTCCTCGTCGTCGTCCAGATCCGCCGCCCTCCGCTCGCGCGTCCTCCCTGTCGTCCCCGCGCCGTCGCCGCCGCCGCGGTGTTCCTTCCCCAGCCTGGCGAGTCCGAGGAGCGCTAAGACGTCGCTCTCTCGAGGCGCGGCGCCCGGCCGCGCGAAGTCCTCGCGGCGGCGCATCGCATCCCGCGCGGGTCGGAGTGCGCGTCGTCCCTCGTCGGATCCGACGGCGGGAACGCGAAAACGACAGCTGACGCGAAAAAGTAGTTTCGTTTTTCGTTCGGCGCCGACGCCGAACCAACCGCGCGCTCAAGAGACGCGCACACGCGCGCGTCCAAACTACGCGCACACATATCGTGTCACATCACGTCTACTACCTACCCAACACGTCTACTACGACTCGAAGTCGATCGCTTCGTCCCCCTCCGAGCCGCTATCCGGCCGCTCGTCGTCCTCGGAATCCCGCGCGTACACGATCGTCCCCGCCGCCTCCGCCGCCGCCGCGCCGCGCCGCCTTCCTCCCCCGCCGACGCCTTCGATCCCCGCGCTTTTGCGCGCCGCGGGCGAGGGACGGTGCCGACTGTGCGTGCCGACAAAAGTCGCGGACGACGGCGGGTCCCCGCCGCCGCCGCCGCCGCCGCCGCCGCCGCCCGCGGCGCGCGGGAGGTACGACAACGCGTCGCCGTCGTCGTACGCGCGGCCGAAGCCCTCGCCCTGGTGCTCGAACGGGAGGTCGACCGTCGCGCGCGCGGCGGCTTCGCTCGCGGTGACGCCGAGGTTGAACGGCACGGACGCTTGGAGTTTGCGCGCGGCGTTCGCCTCGGCCTCGGCCTCGGCTTCCGCGGCGGCCTGCGCGGCGGAGAGGCTGGACGACGACGACGCCGCCGCCGCCGCCGCCGCCGCGGGCGCGGGCGCGA
>Ga0181560_10001247_pt1 | contig 23740 bp, 22 predicted proteins | sample 011ome_20_FD_133751 | JGI IMG/M metagenome (GOLD analysis project Ga0181560, IMG submission 133751) | Coastal salt marsh microbial communities from the Groves Creek Marsh, Skidaway Island, Georgia - 011509CT metaG (megahit assembly) | ecosystem: Environmental > Aquatic > Marine > Intertidal...
ACATTTAATCAATCATTCAATCAAGCCGGATTTGGTGATCTCCATACATTTTAATGCCGCCCCCTGGCCGGATGCGGAAAAAAGAGAACTGGTGGGTCGGAATGACCACCATATTCTGGTCAACGGATGTTACATGGGTGGCGAACTCGCCTATGATGATCAGAGGTTTGAACTTATCTGGCGCTTGCTCAATCGATGGTCTGTTATGGAACAGCACTTGGCAGAAGCCCTTTCACATTCCTTTTCTCAAGTCACCGGCATGCCGACTTTTTCTTACAAAGGACCCAACGCCCTGAAAATTGGAGAAGTTCCTGGGGTCTGGGCCCGCAACCTATTGGCTAACCGAATATACCGTTGCCCGGTCGTTTTTCTCGAACCTTATGTGGCAAATTCGCAGGCCATTTACCCACGGGTTCAAAAGTGGATAAAGGAAGGGGAGGGTGATGCGTTCGGTTTGGTTTCGGAGTATACCGAGGCGGTTTTGATGGGATTACAAAACTGGGCGGCTGAATAAAACCGATTAGGAACTTATTTTTTTAAAGCTCCCTTGATCATCGTTTCAACGGCTTCTTCATGAGCAAGAACCGTTTTGGTACGTCCAATCATTTTTAAAAAGATTGATCCCATTTTTCCTTCCACGATGGCTCCAAAGAGTGAGTGATCTAACTTTGGTGTTTTGGGCCCAAATGGTGAACCACTCAAAAAAGTACCGGTTGCACGTGCATAGGTGACCTTCACTTCTTCCACGATTTTTTCCTCAAGGTCCCGGCTCTGGATATCCTTGAATTGTTTCATCCATCGATCCACATTGGCCCGCACTCCGCCTCCGCCACTCGGGCCGAAATAGAAAAAAACCAATTCGGCGGTTTGTCCGGCTTCGTTTTTTAACTCAAATTGTGCCTTGCGCATCGAAGATGACGGTTCGCTTTGCTTCCAGTTTTCCGGAGCCACAAAGCGATAGCCCGCGACTTCAACCACATTGGAATAGGATAGGGCAGGAACAAGAAGGGAAAAAAAGAGGAGTGATTTAAGTTTCATTACTGGAATTAGGGAAATTAGTTGGATGGGTTGGGCTTTTCAAAAATCATAAAATGTTGCTGGGGCAGGTTGTCGATTGTCTTCACCCATTTAAGACCCACTTCGTGCAACTCTTTAATTGCCTGTTTTTGAGACATTTTATGGAGTCTTTTAATCGGCACGAGCGGATCTTCCATTCGATATTCGATTAAATTTAGTTTCCCGCCAGGTTTGAGCGCCTCAAAAATAGATTGTCCCATTTCGCGGGGGTGCGAGAATTCGTGATAGGCATCAACAATTAAGATCGAATCGATCGATCCAGGCTTCACTTCTAGGCTGGTGATTGTGCTGAGTACAGGAACTACATTTTTGTAATTATGTTTGTTCATCTTGGCACGAACAATGCCAAGCATTTGGGTGGAAATATCGACAGCGTAGACTTTCCCTTCAGGAACCATGGGCGCCATACGAAATGAAAAATATCCAGAGCCTGCTCCAAGGTCCACCACATGGTCGCCTGTTTTAAGCTCCAGGTTTCCGACCAGTAAATCGGTCCTTTCTTCCCTCTCTCTTTGCGGTCTCTCCAGCCAGCCCGCACCCAGATGTCCCATGACTTTGGAGATTTCTCGCCCCATATAAAACTTCCCAATTCCATTAGGGCTGGCTTCCTTGGAGATGTAATAAGTATTTTCTTGTCCGTAGGACTTAACAGAAAAAGAGGGTCCCAGGATGAGCAGAGCAAGGAGGGCAATCGGATACAATCGGGGGAATAAATTCGAATAGGGCATAGGTTTTTCTTTTACGAATTACCTGGGATGGCAAATCAATATTGAACCACATCCATGAAATGCATAGAGTGGTTATACCACATGAAAGTTATTCGAGCGAAAAGTGCAGGGTTTTGCTGGGGAGTCGAGCGTGCGATACAAATTGCCCGTGAGGAAGCCCAGGGAGGGGAGAGGACGGTCTTCACGGATGGCCCACTGATCCACAATAAACAAATGATGAGTGCTCTGAGTAAAGAGGATGTTCGAGAGGTGGGAGATTATCAGAGCCAAAGTGATCTCGATTTGCCCGATCGTGAAGGGAAGAAAGAATCGGTCGTGGTGGTCAGGGCTCATGGCATTTCACCTCAGCGCAGAGAATACCTCAAGGGCTTAGGCCTTCCCTTTCGCGATGGTACCTGTCCAGATGTTGGCATCATTGCCGGCAAGGTAAAAAGTCACGCAGAGCAGGGATTTGATGTGGTGATTTTTGGAGACCCCAAGCATCCCGAGGTTATTGGCCTGCTTGGATATGCTCAGGGGCGCGGACATGTGGTCAATTCAGAGAAGGATCTTGATGATTTACCAAAATTTGAAGGGTCAGTTGCGATGGTTTCTCAGTCCACAATGTTTACTCATGAGTTTAAAAAACTGACCGCCAAGCTATCCTTAATTTATCCCGATCTTGTGGTTTTTGATACCATATGTGGGGCAACCAAGGAGAGGCAGTCCGATCTTGTTGATTTGGTGGATGGCGGTGCAGAGGCCATTGTCGTCATTGGAGGAAAACACTCTGCCAATACCTTGAAGCTTGCCAAGCTTGCAGCATCTCATAATCGTCCCGCATTTCATGTGGAAACTGCCCACGATCTCGATATTTCCCAACTCAGCCATTTTTCGGTGGTTGGGGTAACCGCGGGTGCCTCAACCCCAGAATTTATTATCCGTTCAGTTTGTGAAAAACTGGAAACCATCTGACCTACTTTACATGAAAGATTTCCCCCCTAATGTTCTTGCCGAACGCTACGCATCCAAAGAGATGACCCAACTGTGGTCTGCAGGCGGTAAAATTGTTTTGGAACGTGAATTTTGGATCTCGGTGATGCGTGCTCAAAAAGACCTGGGTGTTGAAATTGAACAGTCATCGATCGAGGCTTCAGAAAAAGTAAAATTCAAGGTTGATCTGGATGCCATTCGTGAGCGGGAGCAAGTCACCAAGCATGATGTCAAGGCACGCCTGGAGGAATTTGCCGACCTTTCCGGACATCAACATGCTCACAAGGGAATGACCAGTCGGGACCTCACTGAAAATGTTGAACAATTACAGGTACATCGTTCTTTGGGAATGATTTTGGAAAAAGGAATTGCCTGTCTGCTTGCCCTGGCCAAGCGTGCGGATGAGTACAAGGAACTTGCCCTGACTGCCCGTTCCCACAATGTACCTGCCCAGTTGACGACTCTCGGGAAGCGCCTTGCCAACTGGGGGGAGGAGTTGGAGCGATCGTTGGAATCTCTCACGCGTCTGTGTGCCACTTATCCTTACCGGGGGCTTAAGGGAGCTGTGGGTACCCGGCTCGACCAGGTTACCTTGCTTGGCAGTGAGGAAAAAGCCGCGGAACTGGACAAGAAATTAATGGGGCATCTCGGGGCGACCTCAAATTTTGAAAATGTGGGGCAGGTGTATCCACGCAGTCTAGATTTTGAAGTTATATCCCTGCTTGTACGGATGGCCTCGGCTCCCTCGAATTTTGCCACCACTCTGCGGATCATGGCTGGGCATGAACTCCTCGGTGAAGGATTTGCCAAGGGTCAGACGGGATCTTCGGCTATGCCCCACAAAATGAATAGCCGAAGCTGTGAACGAATTAATGGATTTCAGTCCATTCTTAATGGCTACCTGACGATGGTCAGCCATTTATCCGGAGATCAATGGAATGAGGGGGATGTTTCCTGCTCTGTTGTACGCCGGGTGGCCCTGCCTGATGCCTTTTTTGCACTGGATGGATTGCTAGATACCTTCCTGACCGTTCTTACCCAGATGGAAGTCTTCCCCGCAGTCATAGAGGCCGAGCGGGAGCGTTACCTTCCTTTTTTGCTTACCACTACGATTATGATGGAGGCAGTGAAAGCGGGTGCGGGAAGAGAGGATGCCCATGAAGCCATCAAAGAGCATGCCGTAGGCGTGGTGAATGATTTGAGATCGGGGAAAATTAAAGAAAATAATCTAGTCAGCCGTTTGGCGAAAGATGCCCGGGTCGGTCTTAGCGAGGAAGATCTTGCTAAAATCCTCCAGGACGGGGAAAAGAGGATTGGGTCTGCCCGGGCTCAGGTAGAGGCTTTCTCCGAGCGGGCCCGTACCTGGGAAAAGAAATTTCCAGCCGCGAAGGACTATTCTCCACCCTCCATCCTCTAGGAGCGAAAATCTCGCCAAGCATCTGAACCCCGTAAGATTTTGCTGTTGCCAACAGGGGGGGGCAAGGTGCATTCCTTTTCTTTACATTTTTATTACTTAAGCCATGACCGAAGAACTAATTGGAAACTGCTTGGTCGCCCAATCGGGCGGACCAACTGCCGTGATCAACGCTAGTGTAGCCGGAGTTGTCTCCGAAGCACTCAACCAGGAATGTATCGAGGAAATTTACGGTGGGATGAACGGGGTACTTGGCATCCTTAAGGAAGACCTGATTGACCTCGCTGAAGAATCCCAGCAAAACATCCGTGGGTTGCGTTACACTCCTGCATCCGCTCTGGGTACCTGCCGTTTTAAGCTCAAAACAGATCAGGAGTATGAAAGAATACTCGAGGTTTTTGAGGCTCACAACATCCGCTACTTTTTTTATTGCGGTGGCAATGATTCCCAGGACACGGCTGATAAAATCTCTAAGCTTGCCCAAAGCAAGGGATATGCCCTTCGAGTCATTGGGGTTCCCAAGACAATTGATAATGATTTAGTCACCACAGATCACTGCCCAGGCTATGGTAGTGTGGTTAAATATTTATGCTCGGTGGTCAAGGAATCTGCCCTCGATCATGAGGCGATGGGTCAGCATGACCTGGTTTCCATTATCGAAGTGATGGGAAGAAATGCCGGTTGGATTGCCGCGGGTACCACGCTTGCGAAAAGCAAGGAAAACCCCAATGATGCCCCCCACCTGATTTATCTTCCTGAGCTTCCTTTCTCCAAGGACAAATTTATTGATGATGTACAGAATGTGCTCAAGAAAAACAAATACTGCATGGTTGTAGTGGGCGAAGGACTTGTGGATAAGGATGGTAACTATGTTGCCAATTCTGCTTCGGGTCAGGATGCTTTTGGACACCAACAACTGGGCGGAGTGGGGGATTTCCTTGCTAACTTTGTTGAGCAGAATCTCGCCGTTAAGGCACGCTCCTGTAAGTTGGGAATTGGACAGCGTGCAGCTGCTCATTGTTCTTCCCAAACCGATAATGACGAAGCTTTCATGGCTGGTCAGGCTGCAGTCAAAGCGGCAATGGATGGAGAAACAGACAAGATGGTAATCCTGGTGCGTGGAGAAGAGGAGACTTATTCCTGCGAAACCGGTTTGGCGCCTCTTTCTGAAATTGCAAATGGGGTGAAGGAAATTCCAGAAGATTGGATTTCTGAAGATGGAGTAAGCATGACTGCCAAGTTTATCAAGTATGCCCAGCCCTTAGTGATGGGAGAAGTGCAGGTCCCCTTTGAGAATGGAGTGCCAGCCTATGTGCGTCTCTCCCGCAAGCGTGTGCGCAAATCATTGGATCCATTCACTTTCGAATAGTTTGCCCATTCTGAGGAGGGATTTTTCCCTCCTGTTGATTTTGAATAAGCTCTCTGTGAAAACGCAGGGAGCTTATTTATTTCAGGGCCTTTTCGATTGTTTCAATAATCAAGCTTGCCGGTTCCAAGCCAACGGAAAGTCTGAGCAGGTGAGGAGAGAGTCCAGCTTGCCTGAGGATGTTCATGCCTTTATCTGATTTGATCAGTGGGTAATGGGCAAGATACACATAGGGGCAGCAGTTGGAGAACTCGGTCCCAAAGCTTGGGCTTTTTAACATCTGTAAACGATTGAAAAACTCTTCAAATTTTCCATCAATCTCAAAGCTCAAATTACATCCGGGCAGTTGTGGGCCAGCAAGTTTTTCATAGTTTCCATCGTTCTCTTTTTGATATGCCCAATATAAATATTTTATTTTGGGATGCTGTTGTAAAAACTCAGCCACTTGCATGGTCTGTGAATTTATCTGGTCAATGAAACTATCGTAAAAAGGAATCTGTTCAGCCATTCGGATGAGGTCACGAATGTATGGCTTGGCGATTCTTTTTTTGGTAGGTTCAAAAAGTGCCCTTCCCAGTTGGGAAGAACGCGGAAACGCGAGACTCCCCATCATAACATCTCCCTCCCAGCCGGCATATTTGGTGAGACTGTTTACCACCACATCTGCCAATTTTGTAATTTTGGCATTCTTGGGGGATACCATAGTGGGGTCGATGATGAGCATGGCATTGGATTGATCACAAAGTTCCCTCGCTTTTTCCAAATCTCCGGCCTGCAGCAGGGGATTGGTGGGGAATTCAGTAACCACTCCCGCAATTTCGTCTCCATACTCTTGAAAAACGGCAGACAATGTTTCCCCATTGGTTACCTCGAGTACCTCAATCACTTCTCCGTTTTCGGGAGTGTATAAATTCATAACCTCTATGGTGTCGAGATAGAGCCATCCCCAGCGTATCCAAATGTTTTTTCCGCGACCTTGGGCATGTTCAACCGCAGATTTAAACAGGGCATGAAAGGCATTGGCACCCGAAGAGGCGAGAAGCAGATCATCCGGCCCCACCTCAGATCCGTGAGCCCGTGAAATGGTTTCTCGGATAATCGATTCCGGGTCATCAATTGCTGAAAGGGTTTCCCGCTTCTCCAACAATCCACGATCCCATAAAAAATCCTCGGCCAGGCGGGAGGATATACCACATCCCGTATGTTGGAAATAGGAGGTTACCCCATCCTTAGCAGGAGATGCGGAGGGAATCTCCAGCAGTGTACATTCCTGGGTTCTTCGAACCTTGGTATCCTGAAGTAAATATCTCTTGATCACCTCTTCGCAATCAGTCTCCTTGGTAAAAAGATATCCACGGGTGGATGGGGGAGACTCTTTGCATAATTCCCTGATCATCTGGTCAATCATGCGGTGCCTGACAAAGCGGGGGTAGCCCGTTGGCATAGCCGCTAGCGTGGTTGGATCTTTTTCTTCGTAGCCAATCAGGTCCTTGACTTCAGGCAGACTCACGCAGACGGCATGAGCTTGGGCGGGAAGGGGCTGTCCTAGCGTAAATCGACCGAGGCCCGAAGTTTTCACGGCACGACTTCGTTTTCAATGATTTGATCAAAGGTTTGGCGCTTGCGGATATGGGCAAGCCTCCCGTCTTCCAGGCGAAGAACTTCGGCTGCTTCTGGAAAAGAGTTATAATTTTTTGCAGACATCGAGGAGCAGTAGGCACCAGCTCCTTCAATCACACAAAAATCTCCAATTTCACCACGAATCAGGTTGCGGGGAGATAGAGCTTCGGGATCTCCCGGAGCCGGTGTAAGCAAATCTCCCGATTCACAGCAATGCCCAACGATTACCTGGTCCATAAGTTCCCGAAACTTGGCTTGGCCCGGTTCACAGACTAGATGGATTGGATGCTGGGCCCCATAGAGACTGGGGCGCAAAATCTCAGTCATTCCTGAATCGAGCTTAAGAAAGCGGTAGCCATCGGGACCGGTGGAGGTTACATCTTGTACCCGTGTGACTAGGCTACAGGCATGGGCAAGAAGGAAGGTGCCAGGCTCAATCTCCAGTTTCAATTCCCGCCCTGTTTCTGCGGCAAAAGACTTGAACAATTCACACACCGGGGCGCCCACTTCCTGCAGGTCCGTAGCTTTTTCATCAGGCATGCGGGCCACTTTATATCCTCCACCAAGATTGATGGTTTCCACAGAGGGGAAAGAACGGGCAATATCGAGTGTCATGGCCGCCACGGTTTTCCAAACTTCCGGGTCTGAGCCTGACCCGATGTGAGTATGAATGCGCTCAACCTTTAATTTATATTCCTGACAAAGAGAAAGGGCCTGTTCCAAATCTTCCTTCCAAATTCCAAAACTACTGGCTGGTCCTCCCACATTGGTGCGGTTATTTCCACCGGAGCCCTTGCCAGGATTGAACCGTAAGCCCACCTGTTTCACTTTTCCCCATTTTCCAAGTTTATGGATCTGGTTGAGAGAGCAGAGATTTATTTTGATTCCATCCTGTGCCCAGTATGTAAAATCATCGGAAAGCTCCTGGGTGCTCAGAGAAATAGACTCCGTGCCAAACCCTGCCCGTATAGCCCGTTCCACCTCGAATACAGAGCTCGCATCAATGCCCAGCCCTTCCTCATTGAAAATGCGGAGAATGGCAGCGGTGGGGGCTGATTTCATGGCATAACGGGGAAATAAACCAAAGGCGTTCGGGAATCCCATCACTGCCCGGGCATTTTCCCGCAAGGTCGTCTCGTCGTATACGAAGCTGGGAGTCCCGAATTCCATCCGGATTTCGTCCAAATCTTCGTAGCTTAAAAATCTTAAACTATCGGTCATCTGTAGGATAGGAAATAGGGATTATGAGCCTGTTTAGCAAGCTTTCGGGAAATAAGCGTGCGGATTTTTTTATTTTCCTAAGACTAAAAAAGTCAGGTCATATCCATCACTGCTTGTTGTCTGCCTGTCCACTTCTTCTGCGAAATGGGGGGTCCAGTCTGGGAAGAAGGTGTCACCCTCAAAGTCTGCTTCTATAAGGGTAAGGTGCAGTTCTTTGGCAATGGGCATAGCTTCCCTGTAAATTTCTTCTCCGCCACAAATCCATACATCCCTGGCCATCTTCTTTGCCTGTTCAATTCCTTCAGTCAGGTTGCCAGCTTTTTCAGCGTGGGGAAATTGGAGATCTGGATTGCGTGAGAGTGCCACCACTTTTCGTTCAGGGGCGAATTCCACGAAGTCTTCATAACATCGCCTCCCCATCACTAAGGCATCCTTTTGGGTAATTTTCAAAAAGTGCTCCCAGTCCTTTTGTATCTTCCAGGGAAGCGTTCCTCCCATTCCCATTACCCGGTTGCGGGCACAAGCTGCAATCATTCGGATCATAGAATTGGCAATAAGTTTTTGGCAGATATGTGCATATTCGGTTGCATGAATAGTTAGGAATTGAGTACTTGCTACCATGCAAGCGGTGAGTGGAAACAATGCAAACGAATAGCGAAGAGTTTGGAGGTCGGATTTTTTTGCCTGATTCTTGGCAACGGGAGGCATTGAACGAACTTAGGGGCGGTAAGGATGTTGTGCTTCATGCCCCTACTGGTGCGGGGAAAACCTTTGTTTTTGAACAGTGGATCGAGGGAGGCTTTAAGGGGAGGGCCGTGTACACCGTTCCCACCCGGGCATTGGCAAATGATAAGTTTCGAGAATGGCGGGAACGGGGCTGGGAGGTAGGGCTGGTTACCGGAGACTTACGCCACCACCCGGATGCCTCCGTGGTGGTCGCCACCCTTGAGACCCAGAGGGGAGTGATGACGGGTGTGCATCCCCCCGATCTTTTTGTGGTCGATGAGTACCAATTGCTTGGCGATGCCCAGCGAGGGCCTGGCTATGAGGTTACTCTAGCCCAGGCGAGTCCACAGACCACTCTTTTGCTTATGAGTGGCAGCGTGGCCAATCCGCGGGAAGTGGCCGAATGGTTGATCGGGCATGGTCGCAGGGTTGCGGTTATCGAAGAAGCCCGACGCCCGGTTCCTTTGGAAGAGGTGTTGGGCGAGGCTTTACTCAAAAAATCAGCAAGTGCAGAAAAATTACGCGGTCACTGGCCACGCTTGGTGGATGGTGCCCTGCGCTCCGGTATGGGTCCGCTTTTAATCTTTGCTCCGCGCCGAAAAGCGGCAGAGGAACTGGCTAGGCAGCTTGCCCATGAACTTCCGGAACCAGAAATGCTGGATCTTACCACCGAGCAGAAACGCTTGGCAGGGAAGGAGCTTTCCTCTTTGCTTCGCAGACGGGTTGCCTATCACCACAGTGGGCTCGATTATTTGAAGCGGGCTGGTATTGTTGAGCCTCTGGCCAAGGCCGGTCAATTGCAGGTGGTGGTGGCCACCACTGGATTGGGGGCGGGGATAAATTTCTCTATGCGTTCGGTGCTTGTGACGGACCGGGAATATCGGATTGATGACCAGTTACTTCAGGTCCGTCCCGATGAACTTCTTCAAATGTTTGGCCGTGCCGGCAGGCGGGGTAAGGATACAAGAGGATATGTGGTGGTGGCCTCCCGTCAGGCCCGCTTATCGGATGCCCGAGCTCTGCGTCTTCATCGTTCCTCCACCCTCGACTGGCCTGTATTGCTCAAGGTAATGCAGGATGGGGTGGAAAACGGTCATAATCATGTGGAAGCTGCACGTAAACTTGCGGACCGGTTATTTTCAGAAGAGGATGTAAGGCTTGGGTTTCGGGAGTCTCTGGGGAATTTATCGACTCTTGCTCAGGCCAAAGATACTCAAAAAGAAACGGAGCAATCTCCGAGAAATGAGGTCATTGAAATGCTTAATAGTGCGGGGCTTTGGGAGAGGCGCAGTGGGCAGACTAAGGTGGCTCTCAGCCGGGCCTTGGTATGGAAGGAAGAGGAATGGGTGCCTGCACTTTCTCTTCATGATACCCTGGGGAAAATTTCCCTGGGCAATCCCTGCCGCTTTGGTTCCAAGAAATCACCGACCTATGGAAAGGAGATTCCCCTTGCCGTGTATGTGGAGGAATCAATGGGGGAGCGTGTCAGTCTAATTAAATCTTTTCGCAAGTTACTCCGCCTCGCGGTGGCTCAGGACCGTCCCCGTGCCAAGCGCAAATTTTCCCGGAAGACCTGGAAAAGATTGGGGCTGGAGGATCAGTTGCGGCCGTTTTTTTTCTCCCTTTCTCAAGGCGGTGAACTGGTCGAATTTGTGGACCGTGGAAAAGTCCTCAATGCCCGGCTGAGTTATGATAATGCGCAGGCACTCGGTTGGAAAGATTCTCGTGGCCGCTTTCTTCTCAATCCCAGATTGCGCAGAATTTCCCGCTCTTTTGAATCTCCATTTCAGGAGGGTGGGCCTACTCATGGAGATGACTTGGCCCAGGCCAGCCCCGTGGAAGCCTGGTATGTGTTAGGATTAATTGATCAACAGGCCAGGCCAACCGAGCGGGGACGGATCTTTAGCCAGTTTTCCCGAGGAGAGGGCTTGGCGGTGGCGGTGGGCTTAGAAGATCCAAGTTATGATGTGGAGGAATTAATTTATGATTTGGCCAATCTCCGGGCTGGGCACCGGTTCCGCTCCTGGGCCAAGACGGAGTCCCGTCTCTCCGCCCTTTGTCGCCAGGCATATGGACTGAGGGATTGCCCAGGATATCTCCGTGCCGGATTACCCCTCGAATATGGAGAGGGCGGGGTTGATTTTATTCGCCAGCGTGCCCTTTTGCAATCTGCCGCCAATGAGGAGGGTGAGGACTTAGGTGCAGGAGATGTGGAGCGTCTGGTCATCGAGTGGAAGAGCCTTCTCGATTTAATTGCCAGTTGTCCGGATCTTGGGATTCCCAGATGGGGCAGGTTACAGGAAGTAGCCAGAAGATTGCAGGAGGATAAATCCACAACCGGGGAACTCCCTGAATTTCCGGAGCTTCCCGTTCGGCAACGGCGACGCTTTGAGGGGCCGTTACGCCGCGGATGATTTAATTTTTTAGGGCGTTCAGGGCCTCTTCGGTTTCCTGCTGTTTGGCAAGATTGTCAGCCAGTTGACGCCGGGCACCTTCGACTACCTGGGCAGGTGCTTTTTCAGTAAAGGAAGCATTGCTGAGCTTATTTTCGATAGAGGAAATAATTTTCCCTAAGCCCTCCAATTCTTTGGATAGTCTGGTTCGTTCAGCATCTACATCAATTCCACTTGCTAAATCCATGTAGACCGAGCCAAAATCGGTTACCAAGGTGGGCATGCCGGAAGGAGCTTCCTTAACTCGGGAGAGCGCGGCTGCACCAACGGAACTGAGAATGGAGGAAAGATGCTTTTCCAGTACTTTTGATTTTTCATCCTCTGCGAGGTAAACAAATTCCACCTTTTTGTTGCTTGCGAGGTTGCGATCTGCCTTGAGTGACCGCATTGAAGTAACCAATTCACGAATTGCGAGCATTTCTTCGAGAGCACTGGCATCCAATGAGATTCCTGCATTCCGTAGAGCGATCGAAAATTCTTCCCCAGTTTCAGCAACTGTCCATTGGATGGACTGCCCGCCGGAAAACCCGAGCACCTTCCATAACTCTTCAGTGATAAAAGGAGTAACAGGGTGTAAAAGTAAAAGTACCTGCCTAAGGCAAAGATCCTGAACCGCCAGACAGGTGGTCTTGTCTTCTCCACCCTTCATTCTCGCCTTGGAATTTTCCACATACCAGTCACAGAGATCACTCCAAAAGAACCGATAGATTGCCTGGAGAGCAGAATTGAATTCATACTCCTCGTACAGGCGGTCCACTTCGTCCAGGGTCTGCACCAGGCGCAACAAAATAGCATGGTCATCCTGGTTCAGCTGGTTTTGGTCAATCCGGCCAAGTATATCTGCTAGGCTTGATTCCCGGGTGTCGTCCTCTGCCATTTGGCGGAAACGTGAAACATTCCATAGCTTGTTACAAAAATTTCTTCCCTGTTCGATTCGTTCTTCAGAGAAGCGAATATCCTGCCCCTTGGGTGCAATGCTCATGATTCCGTGCCGCAGACCATCGGCCCCGTATTTTTCAATTAAATCAAGAGGGTCAGGGGAATTGCCCAATGATTTTGACATTTTTCTTCCCTTTGCATCCCGGATAATACCAGTAAAATAAACATCGCGAAACGGGATGCGCTTTTTGATTTCCTCATCAGATAGGGTGGAGTTCGGATCGACCGGTTCTCCCTTGAATTCCAGGCCTGCCATGATCATGCGCGCCACCCAGAAAAAGATAATATCCGGCCCGGTTACCAGTGCGGAAGTGGGATAAAAATAATCCAGCCCCTTTTCCTGCATCGCCGATTTATGTGGCCATCCCATCGTGGCAATCGGCCACAACCAGGAGGAGGCCCAGGTGTCGAGCACATCCTCGTCCTGTTCCCAGTTTTCAGGATCATCCGGTCCTGCTACAGAAACATGCCAGTTTTCAGGATCTGTTCTCGAAGCTCCTTTCCGGTACCATACCGGTATGCGGTGTCCCCACCAGAGCTGCCGGCTGATACACCAGTCCTGAATATTTTCCAGCCAGTGAAGGTAGGTTTTCTTCCAGCGCTCTGGAAAATAACGAATAAACCCTTCGGCAACTGCCCGCTTGGCTTCTTCCACCCGTGGATAGCGTAAGAACCATTGTTCAGACAGGCGTGGCTCTACGGGAACATCTGCCCGTTCCGAAAAGCCCACATTGTTGGCATGGTCCTCCTCGTCGATCAGGTCTCCCTGTTCGCGCAATTTTTCCACCGTGGCCTTGCGGGCCTCAAACCTGTCCATTCCCGAAAATTCAGGCCCTGCTAGTTCATTCAGCGTGCCATCCTCATGAAAGACATCAATGATTGGAAGATCGTGCCGCTGGCCGATCTCGAAGTCCAAGGGGTCGTGGGCTGGAGTGATTTTCAGCATTCCTGTGCCAAAGTCTTTCTCCACCGCAGAATCAGCAAGGATGGGGATTTCAGCAGGCTGTAGTGGGCGGCGTACTTTTCTTCCCTTCAGCTTGGGCCAGCGTTCGTCCTCCGGGTGAATGGCCAGGGCCACATCCCCCATAATCGTTTCCGGCCTGGTGGTGGAGACATAGAGATATTCTCCCGGTGCATCTGTCAGTTCGTAACGGATTTTGAAAAGTTTCCCATTTTGAGGCTTCATGATGACCTCTTCATCAGAAAGGGCAGTCAGGCTGACCGGGCACCAGTTTACCATGCGTTTTCCACGGTACACATATCCATTTTTAAACAGGCGTACAAAGGCCTCGAGCACAGCCTCAGAGTAATCCGCATCTAGGGTGTGAACCGTGCGCTCCCAGTCGCAGGAACATCCCAGCTTGCGTAATTGTTTGAGGATGATTCCCCCATGCTTGTCCCTCCATTCCTTGGCGTGTTCAATAAAGCCTTCCCTGCCCAAGTCATGCTTATTTTTTCCATCTTTGCGGAGCTGTTGCTCCACCTTGGTCTGGGTGGCAATGCCTGCGTGGTCTGTGCCGGGCAGCCACAATGTGGAATGCCCCTTTTGTCTGGCCCGCCTCGCAAGAATATCCTGGATGGTGTTATTCAAAACATGGCCCATCGTGAGCACGCCGGTTACATTCGGGGGAGGGATTACAATTGAATAGGCCGGTTTTCCCGGATCCGGATTTCCCTGAAAGGAACCTTCTCGTTCCCAGGATTCATATAGGCGGTCCTCGACCTCTTTGGGTTGGTATGCTTTTTCCATCTGCTCGTTTGAAAGCGTGTTACCTTATCGGAACCGCCGGGATTGGCGAGTAAAAGAGCGCGTCCGTCCATCCTGGAATAAGCGCACACCGGGCTTGCGAAGAAAAGGAGTGAAGAGAAAGCCGGCCGCAAACCCTCCCAGGTGGGCGGCAATGGCCACCCCTCCGGCCTGTTTCATGGATTCAGGCAGGGCGATCACCTGCTCAAATACCCACAGGCCCAGCACCAGATAAGCGGGTAGATAAACCGTTCCGATAAAAAGAAAGACCCAGTAAAAAACCCGGATATTGGCCTTGGGGTACAAGAGAAGATAACCGGCAATGACTCCCGAAATCGCACCCGATGCCCCAACCATTGGGATTTTGGAGGATGGGTCGATCAGGGACTGAGCAAAGGCAGCAAAAAATCCACAGAATAAATAGAAGAGAAAGTAACGCACCCTTCCCAGCGCATCCTCCAGGTTGTCTCCGTAAAGATAGAGGAAGAGCATGTTGCCAAATAGGTGGAGCAATCCACCATGGCTAAACATTGAGGTCACCACCGATCCCCATTCCCAGGCCATCACTCCAATTTCATCCTGAGCAAACTGTCCGTAGAATGCCGCAGGGATGAATCCAAAGTTGGCAAAATACGCTTCTTGTTCCACTGGGCCGAGGGGCCATTGAAAGAGAAAAAACACCCCAAGGTTGACCAGTATGAAAAACCAGTTCACCACGGGAAAGGAGGTGGTGGGGTTGTCGTCTCGGTAAGGAAAGAAGATCATGTTGGGTATAAGGGTATGCACCTTTTGCCCGTTGAGCAATCCCGGGCTTGCCCAGGCGAATAACTCAAGATACCACTTGATCCAGCATGAGCGATGATCACGAACGATTGGGAGTATTCAGGACCGATTCCGGAATTACCCTTTCCTTTGGCCACGCCACCTATTTCATCTCTGCTGAGGAGCCTTTTCACAACATTGCTCTTAAGGCCTTGGATCAAAATGATTATGTTCCATTTTATCTGGAAATTGCCAAGCGCGAGGGGGTGGGGCCGGAATTTCGAGACGCTTTGGAACAAATGATTGAGGATATGCAGGAGCGGGATTAATTGTGTTCACCATCCTGTCGGGATAGCCGGGGTGGTGGTTCAAAGACCCCCTTTTTCTCGGTGGGAACATAGCGGGCACCCGGACCGTAAGTTCTCGAATGAATCGCACGGATAAGGAGGTCACCTCCATCTTCCTGGTATAATAACCGAAGTTTAAATTTTTTACTTTCCGGTCCCTCAAATACCAGGGCATCCATTGTTTCTCCCTTTAAAGACCCCGTTTCATGCCTTCCATGTAGGCTTTCTTTCCAGTATCCATCGAGGGTCACCTCGCCCTCATGGCTTACCTCAATGGTTACATTTTTTTTGGACCCAATCGTTCCGGAATAGTATCCCTCCTCCGGTCCTGCACATCCGCTAATTCCAAAGAGGAAAGTAAGAAAAAAAAGGTTTGGAGAAAAGAGCCTAGACATCAATCACATCATCCGAATCTTTACGAAAGGAAGAATGGTGCTTTGAGGAATAGGCAAACCCGGAAGATTTCCCCATTTTTTGGGTAAAGGATTGTGATATTTTTTTGCAAAGAGATTTCCTGAATGTGGGAATCAGCAGAGCAAAGCCAAAAATATCGGTGAGAATACCAGGGGTGAGAAGAACAATGCCTCCCACCACAATCATGGCGCCCTCCACCAATTCCTGAGTGGGGGGACGGCCGGATGCCATTTCCCTCTGAATTTTCGAAAGCACGGATAACCCCTGTTGGCGGGCAAGGGAAGCCCCCAGGATACCTGTAAGAACAATCAGTCCAATAGTGGGCATCGCCCCAATCCGGGATCCCAGCATGATCAAGAGATACAGCTCGATCATGGGAATAAATATAAAAAGCAGCAACATCCTACCAAACATAGAAACCATCTAAGCACATCCCCGGAGATTCCACAAGCTATACCCCTTAAAAACAGTTCATTTTTTAAGGGTGGAAAATTCGTGACCCCATCCACGCATTCAGCTATGATGTTTTCTTTTATTCCCAAATACACCCATGCACAAATTAGTTCTATTACGTCACGGCGAAAGCCAGTGGAATCAGGAAAACCGCTTCACCGGTTGGCACGATGTTGACCTCACTGAAAAAGGGGAGGGCGAAGCCCGCGAGTCTGGCCGCTTGCTCAAGGAGGCAGGCTTTCAATTTGATGTTGCTTACACCTCGGTGCTCAAGCGTGCCATTCGTACTCTTTGGTTTGCCCTTAATGAGCTTGATCAGGTCTGGATTCCCGTTCATCGAGAATGGCGTTTGAACGAGCGTCACTACGGTGGCTTGCAGGGGTTAAACAAAGCGGAGACTGCTGAAAAACACGGTGATGAACAGGTGCTTGTTTGGCGTCGCAGTTATGATATCCCTCCCCCCGCCATGTCCAAGGATGACGAAGGATATGCCGGGAAAGATCGCCGCTATGCCAATTTGAATGAGTCTGACATTCCATTGACCGAATGTTTGAAGGATACAGTAGCCCGCTTTCTTCCTCTTTGGACTGATACCATTGCCCCCCAAATTAAGGAAGGGAAGCAGGTGCTCATTGCCGCTCATGGTAATTCCCTGCGTGCATTGATTAAATACTTGGATGGAGTGACAGAGGAGGAAATTATTGGCATGAATGTACCCACGGGTATGCCCCTTGTCTATGAGCTCGATGCCGACCTTAAGCCAATTAACCGCCAATACCTGGGAGATCCCGAAGCGGTGGCCCAAGCCATGGAAGCGGTGGCCAATCAGGGCAAGGCAAAAGAGTAGGCTGGTTTGCATCTCTTTGCATAATCGTCAAAATTAAGACTCATGGACACCCGATCCGACCAACCACAAAAGCTCAAGCGCGAGTACGATCCGAATTTTAAGATCACTCCGGAATACCGGAGTTCTCTCCCAGATGTGCAAAATTCAGGATCCTCTGAGATGCAGGGTGCGAATGTGCCCATCTTGCAGGTGGGAATTTCCGGGTTTCGTTTGCCTTTGCGTTTCGTCGGTCCCGATGGGGAAGATCTTACTTTGGAATCCCGGGTCACCGGCACCGTCAGCCTCGATGCAGACAAAAAGGGGATCAATATGTCCCGCATCATCCGTATCTTCTACGAGTACGAAAAAGAAGTCTTTTCTCCTGAAACTTTGGATCGGGTACTTCGCCATTATAAAGATAAACTCGATTCCCGTGAAGCCCGTCTCAAGGTTGATTTTTCTTATCCCATGGTTCAGGAAAGTTTACGCAGTGGGCTGGAAGGTTACCAATATTATAACTGCAGCTTTGAAGGCCTGATCGACCGGGCAGACCGCGTCCGCAAGATAATCAATTTTGATTTCGTATATTCCTCCGCCTGTCCCTGCGCATCCGAACTTTCCGAGCACGCCCGGCAGACCCGCGATCTTCTTGCGATTCCACATTCCCAAAGAAGTTTGGCCCGAGTTAGTGTGGAAGTGCATCCAGACCGCGAGCTCTCCATGCTCGACCTGCGCGATATTTGCATCAACGGGCTGGGCACCGAGACTCAGGTCATGGTCAAGCGGGAGGATGAGCAAGCCTTTGCTGAGCTTAATGGTGCCAAGGTTAAATTTGTCGAGGATGCTGCCCGCTTGCTTTACGAACAATTAATTGAGGAGCCGCGCATCATTGACTTTCGCATTGTCTGTTCCCACTTTGAGTCCCTGCATTCTCATGACGCAGTGGCTGTGCTTTGCCGTGGGGTGGATGGTGGATTTCGTGCTGAGTACGAAGATTTTTCCAACCTGGTTGTCTAAGGTTCCCTTCTCCTTTCCCGGAATTTGCCGGGGTGTTCAATCCTTACACTCGCTTCCATGAATGCCCAATCAGTGAAAGTCGAGATTTCCCGTGCACCCGGTGTGCTTGAGCGCATTGCCCAAGACTATCATTCTCTTACCCAGCAAGCAGACTGGATCAATCCATACTTTTCGCCCGAGTGGATGCAATGCTGGTGGAAGCGGCAAAAGCAGGACCGCGCTCCCCTCATTCTCCTCGCTTACAATCCAGAGGGAAAACTTCTTGGCTTTTGGCCCTTTGTGGAACGACCTGGTCTGCTTGGATCCAAGGGGTTGTGGCCCTTTGTCTACGACGAGGCCAATTATCATTTCCCCACCTGTTCCTCCGTGGTTGTGCAATCCTTGGTTCATGCTCTGGAGGAATTGCTGGGCTCCTTTCTCTTTATTTGGATCCCGCAAATTCCAGACGCTTTCTGGAGGTCATACATGGCCAGCCGAGTGGAACAGGCGAACCGTCTCACCATTACCCGCTGCAATCGTTCTTCCTCCCTGGTCGTGCCTGTGAAGGGTCAATCCTTCGGGGATTTCTGGGAGCAAGCTCTCGGTGCCAAGTCACGGAAGTCCTTTCGGTATGATCAACGCGCCCTTGCCGGCCGGGGGAAGATAAGCTGGGAGGTTTTCACCAGTTTCGAGGATGTCCGCTCAGCGATGCCCTCCAGTTGCCTTGTGGAAGTCGCCTCCAGTAAAACTCAGGAAAATGTCGGATTGTATACGATTCGTGGGAAACGCGGTTTCTTTTTTGAGCTCCTTCCCGAGCTTGCCCGTTCCGGGCGTGCACGCCTCTCTTTTCTGCGGGTGGATGATCATCCCGTTGCCTGGCAGTTGGAATTGCTCGAGCCCGGCCATTCCTATCTCCATCACCTTGCCTATGATGAGGCATGGAAAAAAGTCTCTCCTGGGAAGCAGCTTCTCCGCTATTCTATGGAACACTGCTGGCAAGAGGGCAGGGTGTTTGATTTTTTGCCGGCCATCTTTGCCTACAAGGAAAAATATGCCAATTACTCCGAGCCGGCTCATGAACTGCACTGGATTCACAAGTCTCTCCGTGGCCGGATGGCCCGTCGTCTTATTCGCTGGAATATGGAATGGCGGGAAAAAATGCGCCAACGCTCACCGGGATTGGCTGCCAGTGTTGCCCGTGAGCAAGTGAGCAAAGCGAGTGGGCGTGATTTTCAATAAAGGGTTTTGCCGAATCCACTGGATTGTCTAGAATTTAATTTTTCCTATGAGTGATTTTAATCAAAGCCTGCAAGATTTACGAGAGAGCTACGATCAGGAGCCTCTCCGCCGTGCCCAACTCTCGGATGATCCCGTCGCCCAGTTCCAGAAATGGATGCAGGATGCAATCGATGCCAATGTGTATGACCCCAATGCCTGTAGCCTCGCCACCGTGGATTCCTCGGGTCGGCCATCCGCCCGTGCTGTTCTTCTCAAGGGGTTGGAGGATGGACGTTTTGTTTTTTATTCCAATTATAACAGCCGTAAAGCCCGCCACTTAGAAGGGAACCCCCATGTCAGTATGCACTTCCCATGGTTCTCTATGCAGCGCCAAGTTACGGTGCTTGGAGAGGTTACCAAAGTGGGGGAACACTTGGCGGAGGAATATTTTCAGTCGCGTCCCTACCTTAGCCAAATCGGAGCCTGGGCATCCGAGCAGAGCCAGCCATTGGATTCCCGCGAATCGTTGGAAAAATCCTTTCTTGCTGCTCAGGAAAAGTATGGCGAGCATCCCCCCCGTCCTCCCCATTGGGGGGGGTACTATCTGCATCCACGCTCCATTGAATTTTGGCAGGGTGGGCCCAACCGTCTGCACGACCGCTTTCTTTACGAACTCACAAACGAACAATGGAAAATCAACCGACTGAACCCGTGAGCCCATCGGGCTCCGAAGATTTCGAGAATCAAAACCTCGATGATTTATTGTCCATGCGTGGCAAGCCCTTCACCGACTGGAAGGAGGAACGCCTCTACCTTCGGGATAAGTGGGGCATGCAGGGACGCAAGGTCGAACCGGGTGAACCTCAGGCATCCGAGCAAGACAAGGAGGATTCATGAACTGGGAAAAAGTAGGAGAGTACGAGGATATTTTGTATCATAAATCAGGCGGAATCGCGAAGGTCACCATCAACCGTCCTCATAAACGAAATGCCTTCCGGCCCAAGACCGTAAATGAGATGTACCAGGCCTTTCTCGATGCCCGTGAAGACCCCAAGGTTGGGGTGGTTCTCTTAACCGGTGCGGGCCCTCATACCGATGGCAAATATGCCTTCTGCTCAGGGGGCGATCAAAGTGTGCGTGGCGAAGCTGGCTACGTTGACGATCAGGGCGTTCCCCGCCTCAATGTTCTCGACCTGCAAAAGCTCATCCGTTCCATGCCCAAGGTGGTGATCGCTCTGGTCGCCGGCTATGCAATTGGGGGTGGGCATGTCCTCCATGTGGTGTGCGATCTTTCCATTGCCGCAGACAATGCCATTTTTGGGCAGACTGGTCCCAAGGTGGGCAGTTTTGATGGCGGATTTGGATCGTCCTATCTCGCCCGCATAGTCGGGCAAAAGAAGGCTCGTGAAATCTGGTTTCTCTGCCGTCAGTATGGGGCCGAGGAAGCCCTGGATATGGGATTGGTCAATAAGGTGGTCCCGGTCGATCAGTTAGAAGCCGAAGGCGTGCAGTGGGCATCGGAAATTCTCGAAAAAAGCCCCCTCGCCATCCGCTGCCTAAAGTCTGCATTCAATGCAGATTGCGATGGCCAGTCTGGCTTGCAGGAGCTCGCGGGCAATGCCACACTGCTTTACTACTTATCGGAGGAAGGGACTGAGGGGAAAAAAGCTTTCCTCGAAAAACGTAAGCCCGATTTTGATAAATACCCCTGGCTCCCCTGATCGGGTTTATTTACCTTCGGTCCTTGGCAAATTCAACGGCCTGTCCCTGGCAGCCCTCCTGCACCTTGCCATTTTCATAAGCGGAAATTCCGCAAACTAGGGTCTGCTCGATCCGGTGGGAAAACCGTTCTCCAGCAAATGGAGACCATCCACACTTGCTGTATAGCTCAGTGTTGCGGACCACCGTTTCGGCGTCTGGGTTTACAATCACCAAGTCTGCCCAGTAGCCCTCGCGCAAATGCCCACGGTCAATCACATCAAAAATACGGGCTGGGGCATGGCATGCCCGTTCCACCACGGTCTCAATCGAGAAACAATTCTGTTTCACCATTTCCAGCATCAGGAGCAGGGTGTGTTGCACCAAGGGCAGCCCGGAGGGTGCCTGAAAGTAGGTCCCCTGTTTTTCCTCCCAGGTATGGGGGGCATGATCAGTTGCCAACACCGAGATTCGCCCATCCGCCACGGCCTGCCTCACGGCTTCCCGGTCGCTCAACTGCTTAATCGCGGGATTGCATTTTATCTGCGAGCCTAGGGTCGTATAGCTGGACTCCTCAAACCATAAATGATGTACGCAAGCCTCCGCAGTTATTCGCGAGTCTCCCGGGGTGAAAAGGTCCAATTCCTCCTCAGTGGAAATGTGCAAAACATGGAGGCGGGCATCTTCCCGCTTTGCCAACTCAGTGGCCAGGGAGGAGGAGTGCAGGCATGCTTCCCGGGAGCGGATATTGGGATGTTCCTGGAAAGGCACATCCTCTCCATATTTTTCCCGGGCGAGGCGTTCATTTTCTAAAATGGTCGGGGTGTCCTCACAATGGGTGGCAATGGGGGTGGGGGCATGACGGAAGATCTGTTCGAGGGCCGTTTCCTCATCCACCAGCATATTACCTGTCGATGATCCCATAAATACTTTGACCCCCGCAATACGGGTGGGGTCGGCTGCTTTGACCGCTTCGATGTTATCATTGCTCGCCCCGAGGAAGAATGCATAGTTTGCCGCCGATTTCTGCCCGGCAATTGCCCGCTTTTCCTCCAGCCTTTCCATATCCAGGGTAGGTGGAGATACATTGGGCATCTCAAAAAACGAGGTCACCCCGCCGGCCACCGCTGCTCGTGCCTCGGTGGCGATACATGCCTTATGGGTCAGGCCGGGTTCGCGGAAGTGGACCTGGTCATCAATCAACCCGGGCAGGATCCACTTGCCATCCGCTTCGATCACCCGGGTATTTCCGGAATGGGAAAGGGAGGGGCCAATGCTTTCGATCCTTCCATTCTTGAGATAAAGGTCTGCCTGTTCCTGCCTGCCATCCGAGATCAGGGTCCCACCGGTGATCAGTAAGTCGCTCATGAATCAAAGATCTGAGAGGGGGGGGATGGGGGCAAGGCGTTGGTTATTTCCACTGGCCGTTGCCCTCGATCAAGAATTTGTAGGTGCACAGCTCCTCCAGGCCCATGGGGCCACGGGCGTGCAAACGATCGGTCGATATTCCAATCTCTGCCCCCAGTCCAAATTCAAACCCGTCGGTAAATCGGGTACTTGCATTCCAATAAACCGAGGAGGCATCCACCTCGCGCTGGAACTTTCCTGCCCGTTGGGCGGAGTGGGAGAGGATGGATTCACTATGTCCACTGCCATATTTATTGGTAAATTCAATCGCCTCATCCACATTGTCCACTGTCTTTATGGCAATTCGTAGGTCGAGAAATTCCTCCGCATATTCTTTCTCCGTAGCCGGTTCAACCGCTAGGCTGCCCAGGGCATTGGCCGCCCGCTCATCCCCAAATAAGGTACACCCCTGATCGCTGAGTTCCTGTCCAATTTTAGGAAGCAGGGAATGGAGATGGGACTGGTGGACGATTAAATTTTCGATCGCATTGCACACCCCCGGCCGCCCACACTTGGCCGACACCGCAATTTCCTGGGCCATCTTTTCATCACACCCCTCATCAAGATACAGGTTGCAGACTCCCTTGTAGTGCTTAATAACCGGAATCCGGCTATTTTCTGCCACAAAACGGATCAATCCCTCGCCCCCACGGGGAATGATGCAGTGGATATACTCATCCAGGGTAAGTAAGTGGTTGAGGGCCGCACGGTCGGTGGTGGGAATGAGTTGCACCGCATGTTCGGGCAGGCTGGTTCCTTTCAGGGCATCGGCAATAATTTTGGCCAGTGCCCGGTTGGAGTGCAGGGCCTCTTTTCCACCGCGCAAAATCGATGCATTTCCAGATTTTAAGCACAATCCGGCACAATCAATCGTTACATTGGGGCGGGATTCATAAATGATTCCAATCACCCCGATGGGTGTGCGCACCTTGCGTATTTTCAGCCCGTTTGGCCGTTCCTTCTCCTCGATCAATCCCCCCACTGGGTCGGGTAGGCCGATTAACTGGCGTAACCCCTGGGCCATCCCGTCTATCCGCTCATGAGTCAGGCGTAAGCGGTCAATCATTGCCTCACTCAGGTTATTTTCTTTCGCCGCCTCCAAGTCCTTCTGATTTTCTGTGATCAGGGTTTTTCGGTTGGATTCCAATTCCCTGGCAATTGCCTGGAGGGCATCATCTTTTTGGGCCGTGGTTACCGCACTGAGCACACGGGATGCATCGCGTGCACGATGGGCAATTTCATCAAGTAGGGAGGTTATATTTTCACTCATTAATGATTAGAACCTATCCCAAGTATAATTCCGAGCAAAGGGTAATTCTTATATTTTCTCTTTTTTATTTCCTCCCCAGCGGGAAG
>Ga0181560_10001252_pt1 | contig 23682 bp, 19 predicted proteins | sample 011ome_20_FD_133751 | JGI IMG/M metagenome (GOLD analysis project Ga0181560, IMG submission 133751) | Coastal salt marsh microbial communities from the Groves Creek Marsh, Skidaway Island, Georgia - 011509CT metaG (megahit assembly) | ecosystem: Environmental > Aquatic > Marine > Intertidal...
GCCCCGGCCATCCCCGCCGTCCCCGCCCCGGCCATCCCCGCCCTCCCTGCTCCCTCCGCGCTCAAACTCGCCTTTCCACCACGCCCTCGCGACGCGCTCTAACGCGCCGTCCTCCTCGACGTCGATCCCGAACCGCACGCCCGCGCCGGACGCCTCCAGCGCGTCCACCACGTCCGCGGCGTCCGGGTACGCGTCGAGCGCGAGTCCACGGCGATCGAGCGACGTCGCGAGCACGTTCGCGCCGTCGCCGTCGAACAGCGTCGCGAGCGACAGCGCGAAGGAGAAGTCGCCCTCGCCGACGCACATGATCGTCATCCCGGCGTGGTAGCCGTGCGGGAGACCGGTCTCGGCGTGCGCGCCCTCGAAGGCTGCCTTTCGTCGCTCGCGGTCTTTGCGCTTTCGCCACCGCGATTTGTCCTTGCGCTCGCGCGTCCCCGCGTCGCCGCGCTGCACCGCGCTGCGCTGCCTTCGCTTCAGCGCTTCGGACACGGGCGTCCCGGCGACGCGATGCAGCGTCGTCAGAATCCGCGCGACGCGGCCTTTCTTCGCCATCGCGCGGTACGCGCGCCGCCGCCCGGGAGGAACGAAGTGGCGGCGGCGGAAGGAGCGGTCTCGTCGGAAGAGGCGACGCGAGCGACGCGACGAAATGAATGTTCGCGTCAGCATTTCGCACGGCGCGCCCCTCGCCCCGCGCCCCGCGCCGTCGTCTGGTCGTCGCGATGGAGCTTCGCGTCCTCCCGCCGCAATACGCGCGCGAGGCGCTCCAGACGCAGGCGATCTTCGCGACGCTCGCCGCGATCTACGCGCTGACGCTCTACCTCAACGTCGACGCGTGGCGGTCGCACGATCAGTTCTTCGTGGAGCGCGACCCGTCGCTGTCGCATCCGAACCTCGCGTCGACCGTCTCGAACGCGTGGCTCGGCGTCACCGCGGTGGCGTTCCCGTCGCTCGCGATCGCGGCGGTGGCGGTGAGACGCGTCGTCGCGGGGAGACGCGTAATCGCGTCGGGAGCGGCGCGCGACACGGACAGCGAAGACTCCGCCGCGGGAGGGGGCATCGCGATGATGCCGTCCGACGCAAATTTTAATTCGCGCGCGAAGGAGGCGACGCTCGTCGCGTCGCTGTTCGAGCTCGCGGGCGCGGTCCAGGCGCTGTGCCTGACGATGGGGACGTACAACGGCCTGAAAGCGTTCGTCGGGCGGCTGCGACCGAACTTCTTCGCGGCGTGCGATTACAAGGGCTACGCGACCGCGATGGCGACGGGCGACTACGCGTCGTACCTGGCGGCGACGACGGCGGGCGCGGTCGGCGACCGCGCGCACTGTTTGGCGAACGAAGCGGCGACGGACGAGGCGTCGCTGTCGTTCCCGTCCGGCCACGCCGCGCTGTCGTTCGTCGCGGCGACGTACACCGCGATGGCGCTGTCGGAGGGGTTCGGCCGAGGGGTGTGTCGGAGGGGTGCGTCTGAAACGGCCGAGGGGAGGGGGTTACGGGGGTTATTACCAAACGGCGTCAGCCCCGCGAGCGCGGCGAGTTGTCTGACGTTCGCGTTCGCCTCATACGTCGCCGCGTCGAGGATCACAGACTACAAGCATCGACCCGCGGACGTGCTCGCGGGGGCGGCGATAGGCGTCGCGTTCGGGGTGGCGTGCCGGCCGCGGGGGACGTCGCGGTGGTGGAGAATGCGCGTGTTCGGGGGAGGAGGGGGAGACGGCGGACGCGATAACGGATTCGTGACGATGACTTGAGAAGGCAACTTATATTTTTTTACGACCAGCACTTCTCGACGCGCCGCGCCCGCGCCACGACGCGCTCCGCACTTCGCGATGCTCCGGCGCGCGCGGCGCGGCGAGCTCGCGCGTCTAATCGACGATCTCGCGGCGGGGTGCCGCGCGTCGTCGAGCGCGCGCGGCGCGTCGGACCCGCCGCGTCGGCATCGCGTGGGCGCGCGAATCGGCGCGGGGAGCGACGACGAGGGACGGCGCGGGCGGGATCCGCGATCGGTCGCGGGTGCCGACGGCGCGCGACGCGCGTCGACGCGCGCGCGACGCGACGCGTCGCGCGACGTCCGCGGCGGGTTCGCGTCGTCGAGCGCGCCGCGAGGGTTCGCGGCGTCGAGCGCGGCGGGCGACGACCGCGCGGCGGTTCGCGCGGCGTCGCCGTCCGTCGTCGTCGACGACGCTCGATCGTTCACCTCGTCCGCCGCGTCGTCGTCGTCGTCGTCGTCGTCGTCGTCGTCGTCGCCGCCGCCGCGACCGAAGACCCACGACTGGCGCGCGGACATCGCGACCGTCCCGAACGCGCTGTCTATCGCGCGCGCGGTCGCCGGCCCGTGCCTCGCGACCGCGCTCGTCTTCGACCTCACGCCCCCCTCGTTCGTCTTCGCCGGCGTCTGCGCGGCGGCGGCGAGCGACTGGGCCGACGGCTTCCTCGCGCGGCGGCTCGGGCAGACGTCCGTCGTCGGGTCGTACCTGGACCCGATCGCGGACAAGGCGTTCGCGGGGTCGATGGCGGTCGCGTGCGGGGTCGCCGGGCTCGTGCCGTGGTGGCTCGCGGGGGCGGTGGTGACGCGGGACGTCGCGTTGGTCGCGGGCGTGGGGTGGCAACGTGCGCGCGCGTTGCGGTGGCGGTGGGTTTCGGTCGCGGCGTTCGCGGGGTTGGAAGAAGAAGGCGGGACGTCGACCGTCGCGAGGAGCCGGGACGGGGACGGGGACGGGGACGGCGCGTGCTCGTCGAGGCCGACGTCGACGTCGATGCCGTTCCTGGAGCCGCAGCTGATCGGGAAGGCGTCGACGGCGACGCAGTTTCTCGTCTTCGCCTGCGCGTCGTCGACGCACGCGTTCGGGTGGCCGCCGGCGGGTCTCGCCGAGCCGCTGCACGTCGCCGCGCTGTGTGTCACGGGCGCGAGCGCGGCGTCGTACTACTTCGCGTCGAGGGACGTGTTCGCGACGGGGGGGTCGACGCGGTAGGTAGACGAAGAGACTCCGATCTCATAGACTAATTTTACACTCATCAGCTCGAACGCGACCGCCTCTTTCGGCGTCCGCTCCTCCGCGGCGGGTCAGCGCGTCGGTCGTCAGTACTGCCCCGTGTTGTACATCCATCCCAACGTCGTGGACGCCTCCTTATTCCCCGCGTCCGCGGCGACTTTAAACCACTTCACCGCGGTCGTGTTGCACGCCTGACATCCCTCGCCGTCGAGGTGCAGGAATCCCATGATGCCCGCGGCCACCCCCAGGCTCTCCGACGGCAGCGACGCCGCCCCCGCCTCTCGCGCTTTCGTCGCCTTCTGGAGCCAAAACAGCGCCTCCTCGCCGTCCACGCCCTGGTTCCCGACGCCGCGGTAGAAAATCTCCCCCAACCGGAACTGCCCCACGCACGAGCCCAGCAGCGCGGCTTTCCGCCAACTCTTGTACGCGCCCGCGTGATCGCCCTGGAGCTCGCGAAGCGTCGCGAGCGTCTCGTGCGCGGTGACGTTGCCGCCCATCTCCGCGGCGCGCGCGAGGAGCTTCGGGACGACGATCTTCGCGCTCGGGGACGCGCGCGGGGACGGGGACGCCTTCGCGCGCGTCGGCCGCGTCGCGCTAGAGTCGCCAGAGTCTAGCTCGTGTGTCAACTCTGACAGGTCCGACGACGCCGAGTCGTGCCGCGCGCGAAGCGACGTCCACGTCCGTCGGTGCGCGCTCGCGATCGCGATCCTCGCGTCTAACCCTTTGAACGGCCGCCGCGCGTCCATCTTAAACGCGACCGTCTTGAGGTACTCCGTCTCCCCCAGGACCGCGTCTCTCCAGCGGCGGCACACGCCCGAGATCGCGACCGCGGTGGACGCGCGCCTCGGAAGCGCGGCGAGGATCTGCGCGAGGATCTCGGGGGGGAGCGCCTTCGCGGGGTCGCACCGCGCGCCGTCGTCGCCGTCGTCGTCGTCGTCGCGGTCGTCGTCGCCGCACGACTCCGCCGCGGGCGTCGTCGCGTCCTCCGCGGCCGCCATCACGCGCGCGCGGGAGTGGCGCTCGCGAGCGTCGACGCGACGGGACGCGTCGCGTCGTTTGGATTAATTTATCCTGTCGTTCGACGACGCGAGTCGACGTGTCAACATTCTGACGATCGCGCGCCTCGCACACCGCGCGGCGCGGCGCGAGCGTCCCCCGCCCCGCGCGTCGTCGTCGTCGTCGTCGTCGTCGTCGCGATGCGCGTCAACGCGCCGACGTCCCCGTCGTTCGCCGGGCCCCCGAAGCTGCGCGACCTTCTCGCGCACCTCGCGGCCGTCGCGCCGCGCGTGCGAGTCGTCGCGCTGGACGCGCTCGGCGCCCCGCTCGAAGTCGACGACGCTGGCACGACGACGGAGACGACGACGGACGACGGCGCTTTTGGCGCCCTGGACGAGGCGACGGAGTCGCTCGCGTGCGTCGTCGACGGCGCGTTCGTCGCGACGGTCGTCGGCCTCGCCGGCGCCGCGGGGCTCGTGCGCGGCGACGGCGACGACGTCGCGACGGGAGGAGGAGGAGGAGGAGGAGGAGGAGGAGGAGACGGTCGCGCGACGACGCCGACGGTGACCGTGGCGACGTGCGAGTCGTCGCCGATCGCGCGCGGCGCGACGGCGGACGGCGCGGCGGCGAAGACCGTGGCGGCGTCGCGACCGAGCCGCGCGCACGAGCTGCTGACGACGCGCGCGAGGGAGGTGTTCGCCGCGGCGATGGCGACGGGAGCGACGGGAGATGAGGGCGCGTCGGCATCGGGGGGGGACGGAGAAAAACGGCGGACGCTGCTCGCCGCGATCGAAGCGCTCGCGCTGTGGCTGGACGATCACCACGACGTGTTCACCGCGGGGGATCCCGCGAACGATGGGAAGGTGCTCGCGCCGGACTTGGACCGCGGGGGCGTGCTCGTCCCGTCGCGGCTGTTGCGATGACCTTTGAGCGTCTAGAATCTGATACTGTAGAAGGATCTGATTGATGAATAGATTTGTCGGGCGCGCGAGTTTGGCCGCGCCCGCCGTGCCCACCCTAAACCCCCCTCATGTCAGTGACTCGTGTCGTCCTTCTCGTCGTCGTACTGATGCGCGTCCCGCCCGTCCCTGACCGCGTTCGCCACCTTCGACCGCGCGCTCCCGTCCGCGTACCGCCCGATGTGCGCGAGGTAATCGTCCCAGTCCGGGAGCGTCTTCGCCACCGCCGGCCGCTCGCGCATCGTTCGCAACCACGAGTGATACGCGCGCAGGCCGTCCGTGTTCGCCGGTATCGTATACTCCAGGCCGCGGTAGAACTCCAGCACGGGGAGGCGGTGCGCCCACGGGAACAGCGCGTAGTCCACGAGCCCTGGGGTGTCACGTCCGCCGTGGAACGGGCCGCCCGCGAGCCCGTCGCCGAAGCTCGATATCGCCTCGACCATCTTCTCGAACCCGTCTCGCTGCTCCGACTCGTCCTGGCGAACCAAGACGTGGTAGTACCTGCTGCAGATGCTCTTATTCACGACGTCCGCGGCGACGCGCGATTCCGCGCGCTCGTACGGGCACGACGGCATGATGGGCGCGTCGCCGCCGCGCACGAGCTCGTCGATAAACTCGATCGCGACGAGCGACTCGCGCACCGGAGGTCTCGGCGTCTCGCCCGCGGGGACGACGCCGGAGTACGTCGCGTCCTCGATGAGCGTCGGGACCATCCCGAGCGGGTTGTGCTTCAGGAGCTCCGGGGCTTTGTAGTGGTACCAGTTCTCGTGTGAAACGCCGATGTCGTCCGTCGCCGCGCGCTGCTCCCACCCCAGCGCCTCGTACCACTTGTACGTCAGGTGCTCGGCGTGATGTTCCAGCGCGAGCGTCGCGCGATGCGCGAACGGGCAGAACCACGCGGACATGTAGTGCAGGTGCGGCTTCGCCGCTCTCGCGGCCGTGGATGCCATGACGACGCGACGCGGGCGGGGCGGGTCGCAGTCCACGGGCGGTCGTCTCCGCGCGCGCGAGGTGTGCGCGCGGCGTCAACCCTAACCCCGAGAGATGCGGATGAGCTATCGGCGTCGCCGAAACCAAGCGTGAATCGTCGTCACAGATCCTCGCGCGCGCGCGCTCGAGACTGCCAGAGCGCGGCACGATGCCCACGCCGACGCCGCTGCCGTCGCCCTCAGACCCGCCGCCGGACCCGTCGCTGCACGCTCGGCACGCCACCGTCGAGCGCGTCATCGACCCGGAGTACTGGCGCGCGATCTGTCCAGGCCTCTCCGTCGACGCAGCAGATCCCGCGACGATCGCGCCGGCATCGTTCGCGTCCGCGGCGCCCGGCACCGCGCTGCACGCGCTCGGACGCGCGGCGCGAGACCGCGTCCTGAGAGACGGATTCGCGAAGCTTCCCGCGGCGCCTCTGCGGCTGCGCGACGTCGCGGACGTGCGTCTGCTCGCGGCGTCCGCGATACGCCTCGCGCAGCACGGATGGAACCCGTCGTTCCTGCTCGCGTTCGACGAGACGTGGATGGTGGCCGCGCAGCTCGCGGAGGTGGTCGCGCTCGTCACCGGCGGGAACAGGCTCAACTTCGACGCGCTGTGCTGGCACGTGGACCCGGTGGACGACGGCGACGGCGTCGACGACGCGTCGACCACCACGACCGCGTTCTCGCCGCACCGCGACCGGCAGCCCGACGACGCGCCCGCGACGTTCCGCGACGACGGCACCGCCATGTACGCCACCGCGTGGATCCCGTTCACGGACGCGACGACCGAGAACTCGTGCCTGCACTTCATCCCGCGGCCGCACGACCCAGGGTACTTCGTGGGCGACGACGACGACCCGGACGCGATGGATAAGGACCCGCTGCGGCTGTGTCTGCCGAGCAAGGAGGCGTATCAGAACATCGCGGCGGCGCCCGCGGAGGCGGGCGCCGCGGTCGTCTTCACGCATCGCGTGATTCATTGGGGCGGACGCGGGCGAGGCGGCCTGAGCTGGGCCAGCGCGGACGGCGAGGAGAGCAGTTGCCGAGTGGAGCCGCGCGTGTGCGTCTCGTTCGGGTTCGCGGACGACGCGTACGAGCCGGCGTACATGTCGAGGGCGGACAACGCGCCGTTCCCGCCGTTGCGACGGAGGCTGGCGCTGATCGCCGCGCAGATGATCGTATATCACGAGCGGTTCCCGTTCGATCTCAGGGCGCTGACGCTGTTTCATCAGCTCGCGACGCGCGAGGGCGCGGAGGGGGTGTTAGAGAAGGGGTACAGGAAGAAGGTGATGTACGAGTACGTTCGCGCGGCGGCGGCGCTGGGGAGCGGCGGCGGGGAGAAGAAGCGCGGGAAGAGGAAGGACGACGGCGACGACGACGACGACGACGACGACGATGACGACGACGCGTCGGACGACGACGACGGCGACGAAGACGACGCGATGGAGCGCGCGTTGGACGCGATGTTAGACGCGAAGATGGAGGGCGGCGGCGACGATTACGAGGACGATTTCGACGATTACGAGGACGGCGTCTTGGAGGACGAAGACGGCGCGTCGCTTCTCGAGCCCGAGTCGAAAAAGAAAAGGCGACGGTAGCGTAGGCGACGGCGCGCGCTCCGCTCGACGACTCGGCGCGCGTCGTAACACATCTAGCTAGAAACTAGTACGGCATATCACCTTCATCGCTCTTCACCCGCCGCCGACCCACCCGCCGCGTCGCGACGCGCTCGCCCCCCGCGGGCGCCGCGCCAACGGCGAAGCGCTCTTCGAAATCCAACCGCCGCCGCCGAGCATCTTCCCGTCCGTGATCGCCGGCTTCGTCGTCCGCGCGCCGCCGCCGCCACCGCCGCCCGGGGTGACAGGGTAGCAACGCTTCAGGTCCGAGGAGTACCCCTCGATCGCGGCGGCGACCGCGCACGTCTCCCGCAGCGCTTCCTGCGTCTTCAGAGGCGACGGCGCGCCGAGTCGCACGCTCCTCGACGCCGCCTCCGCGCGATTTATTTTCTCCACGTCGCGGCCGCTCGCGCCGACGTCCCCGGCGCGCGCGTACGCCGCCGTCGTGCTCTTCCCGAGCGCCTGCTCCCTGTGCTTCATCGCGGCCGGCGACGTGCCGATCGGCGTGCTCTCGCCGTAGGAACGCCACGACTCGGCGTGCGCGAAGAGGTGCGAGCCGCCGCGCGAGCCGACGCCGGCGTCGGGAGTGCGCGCCTCCGTGGACGACAGCTTCGCGACCGCGTTCGGGTCGTCGATCGTCGCCGTGCCGACGCCGGCGGGGCAAACGCGCGCGTCCTCGGACGTCGGCATGCGCCCGGCGAGGTGCTCGTACTCGAAGCGAGCGCCGGGGGAGACGTATCGATCGATTCGCGCGGACGGCGGCTTCGCCGTCGCCGCGGGCGTCGGCGTCTCCGTCTCCGCCGCTCGCGCCGTCGCTCTCGCGGCCGCGGTCTCGTCTTCTAACTCGCGCACGCGCGCTCGAAGCGAGACGTTGCTCTCCGTCAGCGTCGCGATGGAGTCCCTCAGCCTCGCGTTCACGAGATCCGACACCGCGCTCGCGTCGCGGGCGGCCAAAATGCCCCCTCTCGGCGTCTCCAATTTTCGCGCCGCCGCCTCCGCCGCCGCCTCCGCCGCCGCCGCCGCCTTCTTCGCGCCCGAGATCCCCGCGTCCTTGAACGCGTCCGAAGCCTTCCGCGTCAGCTCGAGTTCCCTCCTCGCGTATTCCGCCGCCGCCTCCGCCGCCTCGCGCTTCGTCCGCGCGAGCTCCGCGCCAATCGTCTCTCGTTCGCTCTTCCACGACGCCGCCGCCGACGCCATCGCGGACCGCAACTCGCTCACCTCCCCGTACAGGGCGTCGTTCGCGTCGCCTCTCGTCATCGTCTCCGCGACTTGCGCGCCCGCGACGGCTTTGTAATCGTCTCTCTCCTTCTCGAGCTCGCGCACTTCCGCGCGCAACGCCGCGACGACGGTGTCGTTCCGTAGCGCGTCCACTTCCAATTTCGCGTTGTACACGTCGCGTCTCAGCGCCGCGACGTCCGCGTCGTGTTTCGCGCGCTCCGCGGCGGCGGCGTCGCGCGTGCGTCTCAGTTCCGTCTTGTACTCCACGAGCTCGGTCTCTTTCGCGCTCCGCCGCGCGTTCGCCGCGTCGCACTCGGCGCGCAGCGCGCGAATTTCCTTCTCTCTTCCCTCGGCGTCTCTTCTCGTCTCCTCCTTCGCTTCCTCTCGCAGCCTCTTCTTCTCGAGCGTGAGGACGACGCGCGTCTTCGCCGCATCCGCGGCGCGCTGCTTCCACAGCCGCGACGTGTACTCGTTCTCGGTCGACGCCTCGCCCGAGGCTGCCGCGGCGTCCGCTTCCGCGAGTTTCTCCAGGTGCTCCGACAGCGCGTTTCCCATCTCGCGAAGCGACGCTCGCGCGTCGTTCAGCTCGCGCGCGAGCTCGTCCACCTTTCCCGCGAGTTCCACGGCGCCGCCGTCGTTCTGTGGACGCGAGAGCGACGAGGGAAGGGGACGTCGGCGAGCGCGCTGGGGGCTGGGTGGACGGGGACCGGACGCTCGGGACGACGGGACGACCGAACGCGGACGCGCGATGAATTGGGTCGCGTGCTCGTGTCGTGGTTCGCGCACCCGCGCGGAAGCGACGCCCCTGGGCTTCGCCGCCGCGAGGTTCTTCGCCATGACCGCGGACGCGTCGCGCAGCAACGCTTTCGCCCACGGTTTATTCGACTCCGCCATCGCGCGAGGCCGCGGCGTGGCGGCGCCTCGAAGAGTGCGCGACGACCGCGTTTGGAACGCGACGTCGTTGTTGACTCGCGCTCGCGCGTCATCGCAAATGTCATCACAGATTCTCGCGCGACGTCGCGATGTCGTCGACGCGACCGCGACGATCCGCGCCCGCGGCGGCGTCCGTCCCCGACAACGTCCGCCGCGGTCTCGCGTCGTTCGTGAACGGGAACGAAGACGTCGTGCGCGCGATGGGCGTCGAGGAGGACGGCGACGGCGGCGACCTCGTCGACGCGCTTCTGGACGTCATGCGCGTGAACGCGCTGAGCCACGAGATGCTCCTCGCGCGGTTCTTCGACGCGAGCGCGCTGTCGAGCTACTGCGAGGGGGTCCTAGGGAAGTCGGGGAAAGGGTCCGCGGCGACGCTCGCGGAGAGGATAGCCCGCGAGTGGTCCAAGCCAGGGTTCGGGACGTGATGAAGAGTCGATAGATGACGATCAGATTCGATCGATCAGATTCGTCGAACGTCGTTCTCGCGCGCGCGACGCGAACTCATCAGACTAAGCTATCTCGTCATCCTTCGCGTCGCCCCCCCCACCCCTCCACAAACGCAACACCACCCCGCGGCGCCGCCTCAGAACGACTGAAAGAAGAACAGCTTCAGGAGAATCCCGAACAGCACGTGCGCGCCCACCACCGCGGTCACGACGGGCCCGACGACGGCGGCGCCCTTCGGCGACGCCCCCGCGATCGGTCGCACGTTGGTGAACAAAAACGACGCGCTCACCGCCATCCCCGCGATGAACGACATCCACCGGAACGCCTCGCTCGGGACGACGCACAGCAGCGACACCGGGACGTACACCGTCAGCGCGTACCCGTACGTGGACACGAGCTGCACGAACGACAGGCTCGTCGTCGGCACGCCCGCGAAGCACCGCAAGACGAGGTACAACAACACCGGCGCGACGGAACAGTATCCGAAAAACATCGCGCTCGACACGCTGATCTTCTCGATGTCGAAGCTCCACTCCTCGCCGTCGGACTTCCCCTTGGACGACATGTACTGCGCGTAGTTCCCCCCCATCGCGTGCAGAAACACGAGCGTCGCGCAGATCCAGAACGGCCCGTATAAATCTGGATTGCCGTCGCACGCGCGCGCGAACGATCCCGCGTAGCACTTCGCCGTCGCCTCGAACGTTCGAGATAAGACGTCGTCCGTGTCGACGTCGAACCACTGCTGGTAGTACGCCGCGCTGAAGATCCACCCCGTCTTCTTCGCGCCGCGGCCGACGTCGCCAGACGAGGACGAGGACGCGAGCGGCGCGGACGACGACGACGTCGCGCCGCCTCCGCCTCCGGACGACGCGACCGCGACGCCGCCGGCGTCGCGCACGAGCGGCGCGCGGTCGTCCGCGAACAGCGCCTCCGCGGCGGCGTCCTCCGCGGGCGTGGACGTGATCCCGGACCCCGCGCGCGAGTGCGTCGCGGAGGCGTGTGGATCTCGCGGCGGAGGCGCGGAAAGAGGGGGCTCCGACGGCGACGGACCGAGCGGGAGCTTGCCGAAACCGGTGTCGTCCTCGGGCATGATGAACGGGTTCGACATGATGGAAGGCGTCCTCCGCGGGGCGAGGAGACGCGCGCGCGCGACGGGCTCGAGTCCTCGGACGCGGACGGCCGTCCGCGCGTCGCGCGAAGTGCGCGTCGAGGGGCTCATCATTCGGGGCTTAGTGCTGACGTCTTTCTGTTTTCAACCCGTTGGGCGGAGCCGCGGGGTCCCGTCCCGTCGTCGTCGCCGCAGTGATCTGAGCGCGCGCGTCGCGCGAAGGGACGCTTCCGACACGACGCGCGGACCCGTCGCCTCGGAGCACCTCCCCGAGTCTTCGAGAGACGCTCGCATCGGCGGGGCGGCGACGGCGACGGCGTCGTCGAGGTCGCGGACGCGCGGCGGACGGAGCGAGTCAGTTCGTGCGAAAGAGGGTGCCCGCTGCGTCGGATCTGACCGAGCGATTCGAACGTCATGGTGAAGCTGACGATGCTCGCGCGCGTCTCCGACGGCCTTCCCCTCGCGGAGGGCCTCGACAGCGACCGTCAGGCGGACCTCGAGCCGTACAAGCATCAGGCGAAGACGCTGTTCAAGAAGCTCAGCGCGGGCCCGCCTCCGCCGTCGCGGATGTCCTACGAGTCCGGGCCGTACTTTCTGCACTACATGATCGAGCAGGGCGTGTGCTACCTCACGCTGTCCGACCGCGGGTACCCGAAGAAGCTCGCGTATCAGTACTTAGAGGACCTCCAGAGGGAGTTTAGCGCGCTGAACGGCGCCGCGGTGGAGACAGTCGCGCGCCCGTACGCGTTCATAAAGTTCGACACGTTCATCCAGAGGACGAAGAAGCTCTACCTCGACACGCGGACGCAGCGCAACTTGAACAAGCTCAACGAGGATCTGCACGACATTCAGTCCGTGATGACGCGGAACATTCAGGACATCTTAGGCCAAGGCGAGAAGCTCGACAACGTCACGAACATGTCGGAGACGCTCGCGAGCGAGACGAGGAAGTATTCGAAAAAGGCAAAGGAGCTCGCGTTTCAGGCGCTCGTGCAGAAATACGCGCCGATCGTCGCCGTGGTCGGGATCGTCGTCCTGTTCTTGTTCTTCCGGTGGATGGTGTTCGGAGGACGAAGGCCGAGTTGATGCATCCTATCGTCAGTCTCGCGTCTCGTCGTCCTCGGAGGGAGGTTGGTTTTCTTGTAATATAGGCTACCTACTACGCGCTCTCGCTCGGCCTCACTCGGCGAAAAACTTGTGCGTCATGGAATGCGAGTACGTCTCCCCCGGCCGCAACACGCACGTCCGAAAGTTCGGCTGGTTCACCGCGTCTGGGAAGTGCTGCGTCTCCAGGCACAGCCCCCCGCGTTTGCCGTACGTCGCCCCGCCCTTCCCCGTCCCCCTCGCGTCCACGAAATTCCCCGCGTAGAACTGCACGCCGGGCTGGTCGCACCACACCTCCATCCGTCGCCCGGTGACCCTCTCGCGCACCTCCGCGGCGAGGAACAACGCGGAGCGACCGGTCACCTCGTCCGGCGCGTACCCGTCGAGCGCGAAGTTGTGGTCGTACCCCCCCGGCGGCGGCCGCGCCCCGATCGCGGTCCAGTCGCGGAGGTCGAACGCGCCCGTCGTCGGCGCGACCGACCCGAGCGGTATCATCGTCTCCGGGTCCACGGGCGTGTACCCGCTCGCGCGTATCCGCACCTCGTGCTCGTCCACGCTGACGCCGGCGTCATGCCCGCGGAGGTTGAAGTACGAGTGCTGCGCGAGGTTCATCGGCGTGGGTTTGGTCGTCGTCGCGCGAAACTCGGTGCGCCACTCGCCGCCGTCGACGACGCGATACGTCGCCGAGACGGTCGCCGTCCCCGGGAAGCCCTCCTCGCCGTCTCGCGAGACGTACGACATGCGCACGCCCATCCCGAGCCCGGCCTCGACGTCCGCGGGGAGCAGCGCGTCGACGGTCCACCACTTTCGGTCGAACCCGACGCCGCCGCCGTGCAGGCAGTTGTTCCCGTTGTTTTTTTTCAGCGCGTCGAACGTCGCGCCGTCGACGGAGAAGGACGCGTCGGCGATGCGGTTCGCGCACCGCCCGACGACGGCGCCGAAGTACGGCCGGTCTTCGCTCGCGTCGTACCGCGCGAGCGCGTCGTACCCGAGCACGACGTCGTCCGCGCGTCCGCGCTTGTCCGGGACGAGGAGCCTCGTGACCGTCGCCCCGAACGGGGAGACGTGCAGCTCGATGCCTCGCGCGCGGAGCACGATCGTCTCGAGCCCGCTCGCGTCCTTCGCCTCCTCCTCCTCCTCCTCCTCCTCCTCCTCCTTCTTCTTCTTCTTCTTCGAGGACGTCTTCCTCTTGACGAACGCGCGCACGCGCGCGCCCGCGCCGGCGTCGTCGCGTATCGCGCGGAGCGTCCCCGCGGCCGCGACGACCGCGCTGACGAGATCCAGCGCGAACGGCAGGCCGACGCCCGCGGTCTTCTTCTTCGACGCCGCGACCGCGGCCGCGACCGCGGCGAGCTCCGCGTTGCGCTTCCGGCGGCGGTTCGACCAAATCTTGATCGACAGCGCGAGGAGGAGGAGCACCATGGCGCGCGCCGAGCGTCGCCCGCGAGGGGACGAGTGCGGGAGCGACGCGCGGCCTCGCGACGACGCGCTTTTTCAAGTGCATCTGCAGGAAAGAGCGCTCGACCGCGTTCGCGCTGCGGGTGCCGAGAAATCGTGGTTCGGGCTTCCCCGGGCTCTCAAAATTTGCAGACTAATTGCTCTGTGAGATGTGCGGGCGCTTCTCATCCGGTTATTTCGCTTCCCTCGCGACGTTTCGCGGGAAGCGCGTCCGGCGGTGCAGGCGTCACATCAACGTCGCGCGCCTCACGGCCCTCACTCGGCCACTCGACCGACTTTCCTTTCGGATACGTTCACGCCCGCCTTCACGAGAATCGACACGATGTCGCCGTGCAGCATCGTTCGCGCCGCCCCCGCGGCGGTCGTCGCGCGTCCGAGCGCGTCCTTTCGAGCAATCAAAAAAGGCTCGGCCGCGAGGCCGACGCTCGCGAGCGCGCGCGCGGTCCTCCCCGGCGCCGCTCTCGCCAAGCGCGCGACGATCGCGGTGAAGACGCGCGCCGCTTCGAAAGATTTCGATCTTCACCGCGTCGCGCCCTCGGCGACGCCCGCGGACGAGCCCGCGCTCGTCGTCGCGGACGCGGAGGCGACGGCGTCGTCGTCGAACGAGGCCGCGACGGCGATCGGCAAAAAGGTTCTCACGGCCGCGCTGCTCGTCGGCGCGACGTCCGCGGCGTTCTCCCCCGCGCCCGCGCTCGCGGCCGCCGCGAAGGTCGTCGTGCCGGTGATCAACCAGGCGGACACGGCCTGGATTCTCATCTCCACGGGTGCGCGCGTCGTTCGCGCCCCCGCGTCGCCCGTCCCCGAGTCCCCGAAAGGTCCACGAAAGGTCGCGCGCCAAAAAAAAAACCAAAAACCTCTCGCGTTCAGGTTTTTCCCTTCGACTTTGACTTCGACTGACCCTCACCCGTGACACACTTCGTGATCCTCCTCCCCACAGCGCTCGTGCTGTTCATGACCATCCCCGGTCTGTCCGCGTTCTACGCCGGCATCGTGAAGCGAAAGAACATGCTCTCCGTGCTGATGCAGTGCTTCTCGCTGACGTGCGTGATGTCCGTGCTGTGGTACGCGGTCGGGTACTCGCTGTCGTTTTCGAGCGGCGGCGCGTTCCCGGGCGTCCTCGGCGGCCTCGATAAGGTCTTCCTCGCCGGCGTCACGAAGGCTGCGGTGTGGGAGACGATCCCGGAGGCGCTCTGGGCGCTGTACCAGATGACGTTCGCGATCATCACCCCCGCGCTGATGGTGGGCTCGTTCGTGGAACGCATGAAATTCAACGCAGTGATGTGGTACTGCGTCCTGTGGATGTTCGCGGTGTACTTCCCCGCGTGTCACATGGTCTGGGGCCCGAACGGCGCGATGGCCGCCGCGGGGGTGTTAGACTTCGCGGGCGGGATCGTCGTGCACATCACCGCCGGGATCGGCGCGCTCGTCGGCGCGATGACGCTCGGCCCGAGGAAAGAGAATAAGATGATCGCCGGGAACTTGGTCCTCACCGTGCTCGGCACCGGCATGCTGTGGGTCGGGTGGTACGGGTTCAACGGCGGCAGCGCGCTCGCCGCGGGCGCCGACGCCGCGTTCGCGTGCCTCGCGACGCAGATCGCCGCCGCGACCGCGGCGATGACGTGGTGCGCGCAGGACATCGCGGAGAACGGCAAAGCGTCGATGCTCGGCATCGCCACCGGAAGCATCGCGGGGCTCGCGACGGTGACGCCGTGCGCCGGGTTCGTCGGGCCGCTCGGCGCGCTGTTTCTCGGGCTGGTCGCGGGGGTCGTGTGCCGGTACTTTTCGCTCGTGCTGAAGGAGAAGTACGGATACGACGACTCGCTCGACGTGTTCGGCGTCCACGGCGTCGGCGGGTTCGTGGGGACGTGCCTCCTCGGGATCGCGGCGTCGCCCGCGCTCGGAGGGTTCAACGTCGAGACCACGGCGATGGCGCAGACGGTGATTCAGTGCACGGCGGCGGTCGCGACCGCGGCGTACACCGCGGTGGCATCGTTCGTGTGCCTGAAGATCACGGCCGCGATCTGCGGGGGCGAGCTCAGAGTGCCGGAGGGCGCGGAGCAAGGCGAAGGGTTGGACATGTGGTGCCACGGCGAGTCTTGTTACACGCTCAGCGAGGGCGAGACCGTCGGCGGCGCGGCGGCGGCGGCGACGACCGGTCAACCCGCGGGGGCGGTGGTGTGAACGATCGCGCCGCCGAACCCAAACACCGCGGAAGAAGTTTTGTTCTCTCGTCCATTCTTTATTACCCGAGTGAGTGCGTGGTGGTCGAAAAGGAGGGCGCGCGCGTACACGTGCGGTAGTGAGCGGTGAATCGATGATTTGTTAATAACGCTCGAGCGATCTATCGCCGTCCACGACCTCGCTCGGCTAGTCTACACGGCGATTCGAGTGCTCTCGCCGCGCTCGCCTCGTCTCAACGGCTTGATCGCGAACCTCCGGAACGACTGCATCACGCCCGCGAACTTCTTCGAGACGAACCAGTATATCGACGTCGGCACCGACCCCAAGTTCACGTGAAACATGGAGATGATCATCACCGCTCCGACGTCCTCGCTCGCGTCGTCGGACGCCGTCGCGTCGGACGGCGTCGGGACGCCGTCGCCGCATCCGCCCGGCCGGGGCATGACGTAGTACCCGGCGGTGATGAGCTTCGCGCGGACGTACCCGGGAATTTTCGGCGGCTGGAACTTCGGCGGCAGCGACGTCGCGACGTACATCCGCGCGCCGCCGGGGAGTCGCCGCCGCGCGGATATCAGCTGCTGGTCCCGCCCGGCGACGGGCCAGATGGGCTTGAACAAAATCTCATTCTGCTCGCAGTTCGCGTTGAACGACCGCACGTTCCTTCCAAACTTACAGAACGAGTCCCACTGCGGCCGCGTGCTCGGGTCGCCTATGCTTCGGTGCATGTGCGCCACGCTCACCGGCGCGTCAAAAATCCCGACGTTCACCGGCGGCGAGAACACCGTCTTAGGGTCGTTCCATACAAAACATGTTCACCGGTCAGTTGAAAGGGGACCCACGCGATCAAATGTTGAAACCGAGATACTGTACGGGTGAAAAACTTTTGTATAGAACGCACCTTATCCTTCAGCGAGCCGTCCTTTCGTCGCTTCTCCGACGGCACGCGGTCGCTGTGCTGGTACCACGTCCGTATGCGTCCGCCCTCCTTCGCGACGCCGGCGAGGGTCGTGCTCGCGATGAACGGCCTCCCGCGCTTCTTCTCCGCGTCAGAGTTCCTGTGCAGCGCGTCCAACACCGCGCGCGTTTGCTTCTCCATGCGCGCGAACGCGGCTTCGAGGTGCGCCTCGAGCTCCTTCGGGAGCCCCTCCCTCCACGGCTCGCGCGGCGCGTCCACGCCGCGCAGCGGCCACAGCGGGTCGTCCTTCCCCGCGGGACTCGCGGGGGCGGCGGCGTCGTCGTCGTCGTCGTTCGCGAAGACGTCTTCGGCGAACGACACCTCGCGCGAACCCTCGGCGGCGACGTCGTGCGCGCGCGACTCCTCGGGAATCGGCGCCAGCGCCGACGGCGATGATGAGGTCTCTTCGTTTCCCCTCCCGACGCTTCCTTTCGCGCGAAGCCGATGTCCCGCGTTGACGTTCAGCGGAACGCTCAGGGCCCACACCTCCACCCACCCCACGATCGCGCTCGCCGCGATCGCCGCCCTCGCGTCGATCGACGCGAACCCCCCTAAGCCCGCGGTCGCGCCCGACGCGGTCGCGCGCCATCGCGACCACAGCCCGACGGTGCACGCGAGATGATAGAAGAACAAGACCGGGTCCACGCGCGCGGCGAACGTCTCCGAGAACGCCGCGGGCGGGGGACCGCCGCCGATCCCGGGGGCGAAGAGCCCTCTGAGGATGTCCAGAAACACCGCGCACGCGCGCACGAACGTCACGGACGCGACGTCGTCCAGCGACGGCGTCGACCACGACCATTCGTCGTCGTCCGAAGCCAAGCTGGCGCTTTTCGTCGAGCGACGCCTCGAATCCGCCGACGCCGTCGACGCGCCCGCGCGCGCGGTCGCGGCGACGCACAGGAACAGGACGAACGCGTCGAGCGCGAGCCCGAGGGCGAGGGCGATCCGCGCGCGCGGTTTTCGCCCGGGGGACGACATCGCGCTCGCGACGTCGACGCGCGCCCTGCTTCTTCGACGGACGCGCGCCGCGGCGCGTTCAACACAAAATATGCCTTTGAGGTCCTTTCATCCGCATCGTTCGGTCGTTTTTTTCTCCGACCCATTAGACCCATCGACGGCGCGGGCGCGGTCAAATTGAAACCTGACGTGGGTGAAAAATGTGAGCTTCTCAACGGTCAACTCGCGAGATCAGATGGCATGGGTCGCTCTCTCTCGGAGAAGATCACTGACGGCGGGCTTCGGACCCTCGGTTCGCTCCTCCTCAGCTCCTCGCCCGCTCGCCAGTGAACGATCGCGCCGCGGGGCACGAGCCGCGATCCTCGGCCGTCATGAGCGATGCCGGGTACAACGAACCGCTCTCGCCGTCGCACGCGCACGCGGCGTCGTCGAAGCTCCAGGACGTCGGGCGGACCGTCTCCGCGGAGGCGGCGACGCACCTGAGGCGTCTGAAAGAGAGCGAGCGCACCAAGGAGGCTATCGACACCGCGACGGCGTGGGCGTCGAACGCGCTGGAAGACCCGTCCAACTTGCGCGACGCCGCGTCGAAGATGTGGCAGGAGCACGAGAAGGTCACGGAGTGGAAGGAGAAGGGGAAAGGATGGGTCGACAGCACGCTGCAGGACGAGGAGAAGATGGAACGGGTGCGCCGCGCCTCCGCGATCGATCGCGCCAGCTGTGTTTGTTTTCTGCCGTTTGATCCATCTTTCGTCCCCACCGCCGCGCCGCCTCCTCGATCGATCGCGACCCGCGCGCTGACCTCCCGCGCGCCGTGTCTTCGCGTTCGCCACCTCGCAGGCTCGAAACGTCAGCGGGCGGATCCTCTCCGTCGCGGAGAAGCTCGCGGCGAAGGGCGCGGCGAACAACGGATCGAAAGTCGCGGGCGCGTTCGCCGCGGGGCTCGGCGACTTGCAAGGCCTCGTCGCGACGGAGAAGGACAACGACAAGCTCTTGGAGAACGGCCGCGACATCGCGCGCGGGTTGTGGGAGCAGCTCAGGGATCAAGCCGGGGAGAACGACTCCTTGGGGGGGATCCGAGGCACGGTCGATCGCATCGTGACGCGTCTGAGGGAGATGGTCAAAGGGATGCAAGACGCGAAAATCGCCGCCGAGGCGAAGAAAGAAGAGACGAACGCCGCGTTGGACGACTACGAGAACCAGCTGTACGAACGCGCGATCGCCGCGGGCGTGGACGAATCGAGCGCGAAAGCGGCCGCGCAGGCGGCGCGAGAGATGTCCGGGCACGTCACGTTCACGACGACGCCGGAGGGGAAGCTCAAGAAGGTGGACGAGGGCGACGACGACGGTCTCTTGCCGTCGCCGGTGGCGAAACTTCTCAAGGAATCGCAAGGGATGTGGAGCGAAGTCCGCGCGGACGAGAGCATCAACGCGCTGCTCAAAGAAGAGATCGCCCCCGGGTTCGAGAACTTGATCCGCAGCGCGGTCGAGGTCGTGTGCGAGATGATGTCCACTCTCGAACTCCCGCGCGTGGACGGCGTGTACGACTCGCCGCTCGGAAGCGTGTGCTACCACGTCGACAACTTGCAGTTTTCGGAGTTCGCGGTCGCGGAGGACGGGTTGAAAGTCGAGAGCGCGACCGGGGCGAACGAAACGCAGACGGGGTTCGGATCCACGGTGTCCATCGACGGAATACGAACCGTCATGAAGGACATCAAGTTCGCGTACTGCGAGTTCCCGAAAGGGTGGGGGATGGTGGACGGCGAAGGGCTGTGCACGGTAAAAGTCGACGGCGCGCGCGTGGCGATCTCGTACGACATCGTCGTGAACACGGAGCAGCTCATGAAGTTGGTGAACCAAGGCGTGGAGCTGTCGAAGGACGAAAGTAAGCTCACGAGCGTGAAGGAGAAGGTTCAGGCGAAGTGGGCGGCGAGGCAAGCCGCGACGGCGCCGCCGCCGGCGGCGCCCGCGGCGTCCGAGCCGCAGAAGAGCCCGAAGGGCGCGAAGAAGAAACACTCCTCGGGGGCGAAGGACCACGCGGCGGCGGACGCGGCGCTGGACAAGGCGTTCAGCTTCGGAGGAATCTTCGGCGCCGGCGGCGATGACGGGAGCGAGACGGACAGCTCGATCGATCACGACGACTTCAAGTCCCCGACGGGCGCCGGGTTGTTCAGCTCGATGTTTAGCGTCGGCGAGAGCGACGAGGACGAGGAGGAGTACGACGAAGCGCACGCGAACGTGGACGCCGCGGCGAACGAGGACGACATCCCCGCGGAGCAAAAGGAGAAGCTCGAGCAGCACAGAGCGCTGCTTCGAGAGCTCTTGGGCGACGAGTTCGTGCTCGAGGAGCCAATCTTAGAGCTCAGAGTGCACGGCGTGGAGATCGCCGTCGGGCAGCTCGACGTCGAGATCGGCGGCACCTCCGCGGCTTGGCTGTACAACATGATCGCGCTCGTGCTCACGCAGCAGCTGCGAGGGACGATCGAGGATAGAATCAACGGGCTCACGGTGAGGCAGCTCGCGCGGTTGTCCGGCACCGTGGAGGCGTACAGCGCTGGGTTAGTCAAAGTCTGCGTCGTGACGGACGATCACGAGGAAGAGGAGGAGGAGCAGAGCATGTTAGGGAGCTGGGTCTCGGGCGGGGGGTTAGGGAAGCTGCGCAAGGATTGCGGCGAGTGGGGGGTCGGGTGGCGGTGCGAGCACTGGAAGGAAGGACGGATCATTCGACGGACGCCGTCGTCCGTCGCGGAGATTGTCAACGAGCACGGCGAGAAGGTGATCATGGTCGCGGGGAAAGAGATGGGCGATTTGACGCTGGACGCGAGAGAGTAGCGAGCGTGAGCGAAGCGACGCGCGGAGTCATCTATTACGTATTTCTATTTATCGACGTTTATTCACGTTAATACCGAAGACAACTACCTAAACGAGTCTATTGCGAATCACGAGCGCGAGGAGAAGCGCCGCCGCCGCGGCGGCGATGGCCGCGAGCGTCCCTCGGCCGCCGCCGTCGTCGCCGGCGGATGCCGTCTCCCCTTTCCCCGCGTCTTCCTTCACGACCCCCACCGCGGCCGCGCCCGACGCGGCCGCGGCTCGCATCGCCTTCGCCATCCCCTCCTCGTCCACGCTCGGCGGAATGATCCTCAATATTTTATCCGCGTTCTCCGGGATTCCGTAGATGATCCCGTCCGAACCGAGGAACCCGCCCTGCCACTTGTCCGGCTCTTCGCCGAGTTGGCCCACGAGCGTCACCGTTCCCGTCGGCGGATCGATCTTCAACACGCTCGTCGCGTCGCCGGGTATGGCGTAGATGCACCCGTCCGGGGCTAAAACCCCGCCCTGCCATTTGTTCTTATACGTCGGCAGCTTCCCGTGCCCGATCGTGTCCACGCGCTCCGTGTCCGTGTGTATTCGTAACACGCAATCCGTGTCGCTCGGCATGCCGTACACGCGTCCTTCCAAATCCACCGCGCCGCCGCCCCACTTGTACCGCCCTTCAAACTCCGGGCCGATCATCTTCACCGTGCCTCTCGCGCAGTCGATCTTCATCACCCTCGGCGCGTGCGACGGAAACGCGTAGATGCACCCGTCCGGCGCGAGCACGCCGCCGTGCCATTTCCAACCTCCGGGAACGTCGGAAAAATCGCCGAGGAGCTCCACCTTTCGCGTCTCCGGCGTGATCTTCAACACGCTGTTCGCGGCGTACGGTATGCCGTACACGCACCCGTCCGGGCCTCTGATGCCGCCGTACCACTTATTTTGCCCGGGCGGGATGACGTCCGAGCCAAACGTGGATATCTCTTTCGTGCGCGGATCCACGAAAAGCACCGCGTCGGCGTTGGACGGGATGCCGTAAATGTTGCCGTCGAGGCCGGCGGCGGCGCCGTGCCACATCCATTTTCCTAGCGGTAACGTTCCTTCCCCGAGCGTTTTCACTTCCCCCGTCTCCGGCGTGATCTCGAGCACGGAGTCCGCCCACGCGGGGATGCCCAAGATCGTCCCCGCGCACGTCCGGATGCCTCGCAGGTACTTGTACTTCCTCGTCGAGAGCACGTCGTCGGAGCCGAGCTCGGTGACCTCGCCGGTGCCCGGGACGACCCGCACGACCCGCCGGTTGTGCGACGGGACGCCGTATATCGCGCCGTCCTCCGCGACCGCGGCGCCGAGCCACTTGTGCTCGCCCGGTATCGCGGGGCCGTACGCGTCCACGACGGTCGGGTCGTCGACGGCGACGGCGGCGGAGGGACGACGAGATTCGGCGGCGTCGGCGGCGATGAAAGCCTTCCCGCGCGGCATGGCGCGGCGACGACGCGTGCGAACGCGCGCGCGGGCAGACGGTGACGCTGGGAGGTGCGCGGACGACGCGAGCATGCACTCGCGGCGCGCGCGGTCGTGGAACGGCGACGACCGGCGGTGGCGGCCGGCGCGGCGCGTTATGGCGACGACCTGCAGTCGCCATCGCATATGCATCGATCGAACTGCGCCGCGCTTTTTCATCAGACGACGCGACGACGTTCAGATGACTACTCTCGTCCGCGCGCCATCATGCACGCGGCCGCCGCGGCCGCGCGCGCGGTTCAAGCGGCCCCGACCACGTCGTGCCTGCGGCGCGTTCACCGCCGCTCCACCGCGCGGTCGCCGCACGGGCAGTGGTGGACCGCGGTGCCGACGGACGAGACGTCCGAGGCGCTGGCGATACTCTTCGCGAACGACGGCGTGAGACGCGCGCTCGTCGCGACGTTGGAGCTGTCCGTGGAGCGGTGCATCGAGCGGTACCACGACGAGGGGATGAAAGAGCCCTTGGAGCGATGGCTCGCGACGACGCTCGGGGATAATTTGGCGGCAAACGCCGGGGACGCGTCGCCGTTCACCCCGAGCGGGATGCTCGGGAAAGTGCTCCGAGAGACGTCGTCGTCGCACGACGCCGTCGCCGCCGCGCTCGGGGCGGAGCTCAAACGTCGGTTCAAATCCCGGCACCGAACGCTCCGAGACGGCCACGTGTGCGTGACGTGGAGAGGGAAGCACACGTCCCTGAGCACTCGGTCGATGGCGATCACGTTGGACATCAGCGCCGCGTTGGCGCAGGACGAGGACGACTTCGCGGCGACGATGGAACGCATCCGCGCCGTGGACACGCGATAGTATAGTAGTCTCATCATCGTAACTAGCTAAGGTTTACTAATAGGAGCGTCCGCGTCCGCGTCCGCGTCCGCGTCCGAATCTTCCTTCTTCTTCCCGCCCGGGCGGTCGGTCTTGAACAGGTGCTCGAGCTCGCTCAGGTCGCTCAGGGAGACGAGGTACCGTCGCCGCGCCGTCTCGACGCCCGACGACATCTTCCTCGCGAAGACGTCGCCGACGGAGACGAGCCCGCCGAACGCGCCGAATCCCACGCCAAACTCCGGCAGAGGGATCTTCGCGACCGCGGTCTTCCATCTCTGAATCGCGTCCGCGACCGTGGGCGCGTCGTCGCGAGCGAGGAAGTCCGCGATGACCGGGTACACGAGCTCCGGCGCGCGGACGCCGCAGAGGAGATCGTAGTGCGAAAAATGTTCGCCGCCGTCGGCGAGCATCGAGTCGAGAATCTCCTCCGCGTCCGTCGTCGTCTCGATCGCTTTCTTCGACGGGCCGTCGCCGAAGACGATGAACTCCCCGCCCGCGGCGCGCGCGGTGTGCGCGACCTGCACGGGCGGGAAGATCGGGTCGCAGTCCGCCGCGAGCGCGAGCATGTTCGGACGCGTCCGACGCACGGCGTCGAGGTAAAATTGCGCTGGGGCGGCGGCGGCGGTTTTGGCGGC
>Ga0181560_10001256_pt1 | contig 23629 bp, 19 predicted proteins | sample 011ome_20_FD_133751 | JGI IMG/M metagenome (GOLD analysis project Ga0181560, IMG submission 133751) | Coastal salt marsh microbial communities from the Groves Creek Marsh, Skidaway Island, Georgia - 011509CT metaG (megahit assembly) | ecosystem: Environmental > Aquatic > Marine > Intertidal...
CGTCAGTTTAAAAGGAAAACTCTCTCTAGTCGTGGTACGAATTACGGGGGAAAGGTCAATAAGTGGATTCAAACTATGAGGTATTGGATTCATGAGAGGGTGGCTTCGACGCGGGGACGGTGTTGTCGTATCATGCGATATTGGTCGAGCGCTGTTACAATCCTTGTAAGTGCCCAAAAAGTAGGGTCTTGATTTTCAATTGGTTTAGAAAAACACATTTCGAGGGTCAACATGGACTCAAATTGCAAAGCAGTTACAAACCTCATTTTATCGAGAGCAACCTGCTGTTTTAAAAGAATAAAATATATCGCCACTATGGAGTGGGAGTAGGCGTTCCGGTCATGGCTAGTGTTGATCATGACGTGTGGATGGCAAAGGCATTGAAGCAGGCAAGGCAGGCGCTGGCGTTGGAAGAAGTCCCTGTAGGCGCAGTGCTGGTTCGGGATGGCGAATTGATCGGGTCGGGATCCAACAATCCGATTACCAGCCATGACCCCTCGGCCCACGCCGAGATAGCTGCCTTGCGGTCAGCAGCACAGGATGAAGAAAATTACCGCCTGCCTGGCACTACCCTCTACGTCACCATTGAGCCCTGCACCATGTGTGTGGGTGCCATGATCCATGCGCGTGTTGATACCGTGGTATTCGGGGCAAGGGAGCCGCGGGCCGGTGCGCTGGTCAGTAATCTGCACTTGAATGAGTCACCCATCTACAATCACCGCCTCAAGGTCGAGGAGGGGATTCTGGCAGAAGAGTGCAGCGCCCTGATCAGTGACTTTTTCAGGCAAAAAAGAGCACGCTGAACCCGGCTACTTGTTTTTTTCCTGCGCCCCCAGCCTGTCCAGGCTGCCCACATCCAGCACTGGTGCTGCATCCAATTTTTCCGCATCCATCATGGTGGCCAGCCGCTGCAGGGAGGCAATGATCATGTTCTGCTCCCACTCTTCCAGCTCACTGAACTGCTTCATGAAATTTTCCTGCAGAGGTGCCGGCGCTTTTTTGATGGCCTGCCTGCCGGCATCCGTCAGGTAGGCATGAACCTTGCGCTTGTCATGGGTTGAACGTGCCCGTGTGACAAATCCCCGTTGCACCAGGCGATCTAGGATACTGGTGACCGTGGCCTGACTGAGATTGACGTCTTCGGACAGGGCGCCAATGCTGACTTCACCACTGGACTTGATACTTTGCAGCAAGAGCAGCTGGGGGGTAGTGAGGCCCGATGTCCGGACCAGTTCCCTGGAATGCAAATCCGTGGCACGCATCAGTCGCCTGAGTGCTATCAGCACACTTTCAATCTTGTTTTTCTTCATAAGGTGAGATTCGGTAATAGGAACACTATTTTAACCGGTGAGGATGCTTCCGGTATTAGAAATATCCGGTGTTTCCCATTTTTCGCTCTTCGAAGCCCCGGTCTGACTGGTCTGCAGCTGAATTTAGCAAGAAGGCTCAATATTTAGTATACTAACGGTTTTACCGTGGCTGAAAATATATATTACCAGTCACGTTATCCTGAAAATCTTATACATATTTATATAAACCTTATAAATCAATAAGATATTCAAATTTTTGTCAGGATGACGAAAAGTTCTTAGCAGTTATTCCCATTACCCAAATACTTAGAACACAAAACACAGTGAGACAACTATGTCTGATAGAGAAAATGTTAGTACCCGTAATGAAGAGCAGTTACGTGCCATTGGCCTGACTCAGGAGTCTGCCGCACCAGCCTTGCCTTCATTGCACGAAATACCGAAAGATCAGGATTATGGTGATAATCCCGAAGAGGTTCGTGATACTGAAAACTACCAGGCCGAATATGTAGAAAATTTCGTTGAGCGCTGGGACGAGTTGATCGACTGGGAAGCCAGGGCTGAAGGTGAAGGTCGTTTCTTTATCGACAAGCTCAAGGAGCTTGGCAAGTACGATATCCTGGATGCTGCGACAGGTACCGGCTTCCATTCCGTACAGCTCTTGAAAGCCGGTTTCAATGTCACCAGTGCCGATGGCAATGCCCAGATGCTGGTCAAGGCTTTTGAGAACGCCAAGAATCACGGCCACGTCATGAAAACTGTTCATGCTGACTGGCGTTGGCTGAACCGGGATGTGCAGGACCAGCTCTATGATGCCGTTATTATCCTGGGCAACTCATTTACCCATTTGTTTGAAGAGCATGACAGGCGTCGTGCCCTGGCAGAATTTTATGCCGTGCTGAAACACGACGGTGTCCTGATCATCGACCAGCGCAATTACGACGGCATACTTGATGACGGCTTCAAGACCAAGCACAAGTACTACTATTGCGGAGACAAGGTCTCGGCACAGCCTGTACATGTGGATGATGGCCTGGCCCGTTTCGAATATGCCTTTGAGGATGGCTCCAAGCATCATCTCAACATGTTCCCCTTGCGTCGTGACTACCTGCGTGGACTGATCTATGACGCGGGATTCCAGAAGATCGAGACCTTTGGTGACTTCAAGGAAACCTACAAGGAAGACGATCCCGATTTTTACGTTCATATTGCCTACAAGGACTACCATGCCAAATAAGCTTTCTACAGCAGAAAATGTCGCTGAATCATATTATGACAGCAGTGATGCTGATCATTTTTACGAAACTGTCTGGGGCGGTGAAGATATTCACATAGGCCTGTACCAGGACACCGATGACATTCGCACTGCGAGCAGAAAGACAGTGACGAAGATGGGTGAACAACTGCAGACGCTCAACAGTGACAGTCGGGTGATAGACCTTGGTGCAGGCTACGGTGGATCTGCCCGGTACCTCTCCAAAAAATCCGGTTGCAAGGTTACCTGCCTGAACATCAGCGAGGTGCAGAATCAGCGTAACCGCATACTGAACCAGGAGCAGGGTCTTGCGGATAATATCGATGTCCGCCACGGCAGCTTTGAGGATATCCCCTGTGAAGATGCTTCCATGGATATCGTCTGGTCACAGGACTCTTTTTTGCACAGTAACCGTAAAGACACGGTCATGGATGAGATTGCCCGTATCACAGCGCCAGGTGGTGAAGTGATTTTCACTGACCCCATGCAGGCTGACGATTGCCCGGAAGGGGTTTTGCAACCCGTTTACGACCGTCTCAATCTCGAATCCATGGGCTCATTTGCCTATTACAGGAAAGCGCTCGGTGAACGTGGCTTTGAAGAGATTCGCATGACCTACATGACTCCCCAGTTGCGCAATCACTATGACAATGTGAGGCAGGAACTGGAAACGCGTTACGATGACCTGGTCAAAACCATTAGCAATGACTACATGGACAAAATGATCAACGGTCTGAAGAACTGGGTAGAAGCCGCGGATAATGGCTACCTGGCCTGGGGTATTCTGCACTTTCGCAAGAAAAGCTGACCAGGACTGCCTGAATGAGTCTGAAAGGTGAGGATAACGCTCCTGGCAAGCGGATTGCCGGGAGCAAAATTTCATCCGATCCTGTCATATTTTTTACCGTCCTGGGACTTGTTGTCGTCATCGTACTGGCGACGGTATTTGACCGCGAATCCACCGGTACCTTTCTGTTTGGTCTCCAGGATTTCGCTGTCGAGAAATTTGCCTGGTTATTTTCCCTCACTGTCAGTGGCCTGTTGATCTACGCCTTCTGGCTGGTCTTTTCACGTTTTGGCCACATCAAGCTGGGGCCTGATAACAGCACCCCGGAATTTGGCACGCTGGCCTGGATATCCATGCTCTTCAGTGCTGGTATGGGTATCGGCCTGGTGTTTTTTGGCGTTGCCGAGCCAATTCTGCATTATATCGCTCCCCTGCAGTCAGCTCCGGAATCAGTCGCCTCCGCCCGGGAAGCCATGCGCCTGACCCTGTTTCACTGGGGTTTGCATGCCTGGGGCATATACGCCGTCCTTGGCCTGGCCCTGGCCTATTTTCATTTCCGTCTGCAAAAACCCCTGGCTATCCGCTCCACACTGGAACCCTTGCTTGGCAGGCAGACCAATCGCCTGCCAGGGAAAATAATCGATATCGTTGCCGTACTGGGCACGCTTTTTGGCCTGGCTACTTCTCTCGGCCTGGGAGCAGCACAAATCAATTCCGGCCTGGAAGTGTTGTTTGGGGTTCCGGTTGCAGTACGTCCCCAGGTATTAATCATCGTAGTTGTGACCTTCTTTGCGACCCTGTCCCTGGTGCTGGGCTTGAGCAAGGGGATTCGCCGTCTGAGTGAATTCAATATGCTGTTGGCGCTGGCATTGATGCTGTTCATCCTGATAGCGGGGCCCACTGCCGTGTTGCTCAGGGGTATTCCCGATCACCTGGGCAATTACCTGCAGGGCATCACTGGATTAAGCCTGAGCACACATCCCTTCAGGACACTGGAGTGGCAAAAATCCTGGACTATTTTCTACTGGGCCTGGTGGCTGTCCTGGTCTCCTTTTGTCGGCATGTTCATTGCCCGGATCTCCCGTGGTCGCACGGTTCGCCAGTTTGTCCTTGGCGTTCTCATTGCCCCGACACTTCTGAGTCTGCTCTGGTTTGGTGTGTTTGGTGGTGCGGCATTGCGACTGGAATTATTCCAGGGAGTCGGGCTGGCAGAAGCGGTTCAAGCCAATACGGCGACGGCTATTTACGCACTACTGGATAATTTCCCGTTACCGGGATTCTTCAGTTTCCTGGCGATGTTCCTTGTGGCTGTCTTTTTTGTCACTTCTTCAGATTCCGGTTCCTTTGTCGTGGACATGCTGACCTCGGGGGGCAATCCCAACCCGCCAGTGTGGCAACGTATATTCTGGGCATCTGCGGAAGGTACACTGGCGATTATCCTGCTGGTCATTGGCGGTCTGGGTGCTCTCCAGGCCGGTGCAGTAAGCATGGGACTGCCTTTTTGCCTGGTTATTATTGCTGTAGCCTGGTGTCTGCACCAAAAACTGGCGGCTGATTCTGCAGTCCGCTGAGTTAAACCCCACGTATTTGCTGCTCTAGCGGGCTGCTTCAGCGCAGCATTGCCGAGACCTACCCAAAGCGCACCAAATAAGTGCGCTGTTGTTGCGCACCGCACCAGAACAAGGCGATACCCGGCCCATACACAGTGTCACACTCGTCCTTTTCACACCCCTCTCTTCCTTAAGTTCCTACAAATCAATGACTTGAATATGTTGGCAAGGTCCTTGCTATGGCAAGTGCAGGAAATAAATGCTTTCCTGCAAAAACATTTTATCAGTCTTGCCCTTTGTGAGACTCACTAGGAGAAAACGATATGAAAAATTCGCTGATCACCAATTTCAAAAAGCCTTTGGCTGTGACAGCAATTACCATGGCAGTTGCCACTATTTCAGCGCCTTCATACGCTGAACTGTCAGGTAACGTTAGCGTAACAAATAACTACATCTGGCGTGGACTGACCCAGTCAATCAACGAATCTGCTGTTCAGGGTGGCCTGGATTACGCTAGTGAGTCTGGATTCTACATTGGTACATGGGTATCCAACGTTGCCTATGATTCTGACGATGCCTACTCCTACGAGCACGACATCTATTTTGGTTTTGCCGGCGAAACTGAAGGTTTCAGCTATGACATCGGTTACCTGTACTACAACTACGACGAAAATGCCGGTTACGACTTCGGTGAAATCTACGGTTCTGTCGGCGTTGGTAACTTCAGTGCAACTTACTGGCTGCTGACCTATGCCGAGCCTGATGAAGGTCCGGGTGAAGATTTCGGTTTCGGTGAAGCTTCTTACCTGTCACTTGACTACGCCATTCCCCTGGGTAGCGGTGCTGAACTCGGCCTGCATGCCGGTTTCCATGAAGGTGATTTCGCTTACTCATTTAACGGTGTGACTGAAGACTACCTGGATTACAACGTCAGCATTTCCAAAGACGGTTTCTCTGCTATGGTTAGCATGACTGACCTGGATTCTGACGGTGACGGTGACGGTTTTGAAGATTACGCCAACATGCCAGCCCGTGATAACGACGAAATCAAATTTGTTGTTTCTTACGGTGTAGACTTCGAGCTGTAATTTAAAGCTTCAAACAGTCTGAAAGAAAAACCGGCGCCTCAGGCGCCGGTTTTTTTATGTCCGTTCAAATCTGATAGCAATCAGCGGTTAAAGAGTTGAAGGCAAGGATCAAGAGACACGAGCAATCCCTTGTCCTGTTTGCAGACGTTGAATGAAGTGAGGATATATAACCAGTAATGCTCGAGTAGCGCCTGTTACGAAGCAGGTTTCATAAAGCCAGCAGGCATAAAAAAGGCCACACCCGTGATGAAGACCGGGTGTGGCCTGTTTTTACCAATTGATCATTGCTGAGGTTCAGGCTGCTCCAAGCGCCTCGGATTGCCGGGAACTACTCCCTGAACCGCCCAGGTAGGCCAGTGCAGCCTCCATGGCTTCTTCACGTGTGGCAAAGTGGTCGCCGGCCTCCATGTGCTTGTCGGCTTCCAGTGCACTCAGCGTTGCTTCCACCTGGTCATTCATACCACACAGGTAGATCTGGCGCTTAGCCTGTTTGCCGTCACGGGCTACGGTTTCCACTGCCAGTGCCGCGCTGACGTCCAGGAAGGGGACGCGCTCGAAATCAAGGATAATGACCAGGGCGCCGCCTTCCAGCTGTGAGCGCGCATGGTGTCCCAGGTCGGCCGCAGCGCCGAAGCTCATGGGACCTGCAAAGTCGAAAATGGTCAGCTTGTCACCCAACTCATCGATGATTTCCTTTTCACGATCAGTCGCATCATGGCGAATAAGATGCTGCTGGTGGAGACGCTCCATCTGCTCCTTGGCAACCTGTTTGACAAAGGCGATTGAGGCCAGGATGACACCGGCAGCCACGGCTGTGATCAGGTCAACGAAGATAGTCAGGCCGACAACAATGATCATCAGGGCCAGATCCCAGCGTGGACCACGATGGGCGTTCTTGATGTAACTCCAGTCAATGATATCCAGGCCAACCTTGATCAGGATACCGGCGAGCACGGCATGGGGGATATAACTGGCCAGAGAGCCCAGGCCCAGTACCACTGCCAGCAACAGTAAGGCGTGAATCATGCCCGAGATCCTGGTGCGACCACCGGTACGGATATTCACCACGGTACGCATGGTGGCACCGGCACCTGGTGCACCACCAAACAGACCGGCTACAGCATTACCAATGCCCTGGCCAATCAGTTCGCGGTTGGAGTCATGGCGTGTGCGTGTCATGTTGTCGGCAACTAATGACGTCAACAGGCTGTCTATGGATCCCAGCAGGGCAAGGACGAAAGCTGCCTCGGCAATAATGAAAAAGGAAACAGTATCAATGGTCGGCATGTGCATGGATGGCAAACCGCTGGGAATGTCACCCAGGATCGGGGCACCACCAACCACCAGGCTGAGCACTGTACCAATGATCAGGGCTGCAAGCGCACCGGGAACGTATTTACCCAGGGCTGCAGGCCACTTCAGTGCAATCGCCAGGGTGAGCGCACCAATGCCAAGTGCAACAAAATTAATATCACCAACTGCAGTGGGTGTATAGAAGAGGGCATCCAGCGTTCCGGCAGGGGCTTCATGACCCAGGATCGGGGCAAACTGCAGGATGATGATAATACCGCCGATACCACTCATGAAGCCGCTGATCACGGGATAGGGGACCAGGCGAATATATTCACCCAGTTTAAATACACCCATCACGATCTGGAAACCACCCGCCAGCATGATGGCGGTAAAGATAAGGCTGGTGTTGCCCATCAGGTCCGGGTGAGAGGCAATACTGGCCGCCAGACCCGCACACACAACAGTCATGGGACCGGTAGGACCGGAGATCTGTGGTTCGGTTCCGCCAAACAGGGCCGCAAAGAAGCCGACAAAAATGGCACCATAGAGACCGGCAATCGGACCAAGCCCGGAAGCCACGCCCATGGCCAGTGCAAGCGGCAATGCGACGACACCTGCAGTGACACCGCCGTAAATATCGCCACGCATATGGCTGGTATCAAGTCTTATCATTTTTAGAAGCTCCTGAATTTAGGAATGAGTTTAGCGTTTCTGTATTGTTGAGCATGCTCTTTATCTTTATGCCTTGGCTTCAAGATAGTTTTTATACCAGTCCTTGATGGGAACGAATTTATTGGACTTGGCGTCATAACAATTGACTTCACCTGTCTCAATGTCATAAACCCAGCCATGCAGTGTGATGTCACCCGTTGCAAGCTTGGATGCCACGCTGGGGTGGGTTTCCAGGTGATGAAGCTGCAGCAATACGTTTTCCTCGGTCATTTCAAGCGTATGGTCTGCGCACATCTTGTCACCATGGCGTGCTTTGACGCGTGCCAGTGCAGCGGCGGAGTGGCCGAGCCAGTTGGAGACATGGGGAAGGGTCTTTACGGCATCCGGGTTCATGGCACCTTTCATGGCACCACAGTCGGTATGACCGCAGACAACAATGTCGCTGACCCCAAGTACCTGGACACCGAATTCGATGGAAGCCGTGTTGCCACCTGTCACCATGGAATGAGGCGGCACGATATTGCCGGCGTTGCGGAGAATAAACAAATCCCCCGGTTCGGTTTGCGTAATAAGGTTCGGGTCGATACGTGAATCCGAGCAAGTGATGAACAGGACCTCTGGCGACTGCCCGGTAGCCAGGGTTTTGAACAGTTCAAGGCGCTCCTGGTAGTCTTTTGCCTGGAATTTGGCGATGCCATCAATAAGTTTTTGCATGGTTTTTCACTCTTCCCTCTAGTTCTGGTTATCGAATATACAATTAATAAAAAGCCCGCCGGATCTCAGTGACCGGAAGGCTGGATGTCTGTAAGACAATTCTCAGTTGCACTCAAAGGTAGTGCAAGATTGTGAAAACATAGTGAATATTAATAAGGACTAATATAGTACTTGTGATAGGAAAATACTTTCAATTGCCTAAAGCCCGGTTAAAATAATGGCATGAAAGATATCAGCATCTCGCTCAAACAACTTCGCTATTACCTGATAGCCGCCAAGCATGACAGTCTCAGGCAGGCTGCCAGGGAACTGAAAATCAGCCAGCCGTCACTGAGTGCCCAGCTGCAAAAGCTCGAGGAGGCACTGGGAGTCGACCTGTTTGAACGTAGTCGGGGTGGTGTGAACCTGACCCCGTTGGGCAGGGAGTTGCTGAAACAGGCCCAGCAGGCCGTCAACGCGGCTGAAGTCATTATTGATGCCGCCAATTTCGCCACCAAGGGACCCTCGGGCACCTTTCGCCTGGGAGCAAGCCATACCCTCGGACCTTATGCGCTGCCTTGGATTCTGCCTGAAATACATAAAAAATACCGTGGCGTGAAGTTTTTCGTTCGCGAGGAAGTCCCTGACCAACTTGCTGAAGGCCTGTACACAGGCCGCTATGACCTGATTTTCACGACATTGCCGTTGCGCGATGAGGGCATCACGGTCATGCCCCTTTTTCGTGAGCCTTTATACCTGGTCATGAGCCGTGATCACCCGCTGGCCAAAAACAAGACTATTCATGGTGATGAGCTTGCTGGCATGGATATCCTGGCCCTGGAAGAGCATCACCTGTTGTACCGCCAGGTAGAAGACCTGTGTAAACAATTCAAGGCGCAAATCCTGCGCGATTACGAGGGAACCAGCCTGGATTCCATTCGCCAGATGGTCTACATGGAAATGGGTATTGCCTTCATGCCCGCCCTGTACATCCGCTCGGAAATCATGGACCGGGATGAGCTCAAGGTGATGCCCATTGCCGATGAGTCCATTACCCGTATGCACGCCCTGGCCTGGCGGGATACCTCACCTTTGCGGACGTTCTATCGCGAATTGGGTGAAGACTTCCAGGACATCATCAAGGACAAGTTTGGCAAGGATGTGGTGATGCTGTAGCTGCCTGGTGGCAAGACTCAAATCCGGTGCAAAAAAAAGGCCCCTGGGGGGAGGGGCCTTAATAAAGCAGAGACTTGGGGGTCTCCTTAAAGGGAAATAATGGTTGCACTATCATCAAAGGGGAGAAATGTTATTTACCATCACTCTGGGTAATGCATTCAGTGTGCCAACTTTTTCATAAAATTTTAAATTATTGAAAATAAAAGAAAAATAATTATCCTGCTGTTTTGTCACAAGTGCTGGTGTGACTGAGCCCCATGTTGGTGCACGATTTCGGTGCATTGCAAAGCACCCTGATTCATCTCTGAACAAAAAATTGACACATCCTCGTACCAGGCCGGCGACATTTCGTCATTCACGGGTCTGGAAGGTCAAATCAGGAGGATATTTCTACTAAATAGGACGCATTTTTTGATACCATGCGTTTTTCTTTTTGACCTGTCTCCAGGGGATTCTGAACTGCAATGCTAACCTTGCGTGGAGCTCCGGCATTATCTGATTTTTCACGCCAGAAGTTGCTCCAGAATATTCGCTCCTTACAGCCCAACGTCTCTGCAATCCATGCCTGGTTCTACCACTTTGCAGACCTTTCCGAAGAACTGACTGATACCGAAACAGCCCTGCTGGAACGTCTGCTGACCTATGGGCCCCGCCAACAGGAAGACGAAGCGGCTGACAATGCACGTCTTTTCCTGGTCACGCCAAGGCCCGGCACCATTTCTCCCTGGTCCAGCAAGGCAACCGATATTGCCCTTAACTGCGGACTGTCAAAACTCAGGCGGGTAGAGCGGGGTATAGGCTTTTATATTGAAACCGCCGGCGATATTGAAACCGGAGTGGTAGAGGCCCTGTTACATGACCGCATGACCCAGGCTGTGCTGAGTTCGACAGATGCCGCTGAAATCCTGTTTACAGAATCCACACCACGCGCCCTGACCAGCGTTGACATACTGGGTGGCGGAAAAGCGGCACTGGTCAGTGCCAACACCGACATGGGCCTGGCCCTGGCGGATGACGAGATTGATTACCTGGTTGACAGCTTCAATGAGCTTGGCCGTAATCCCAATGATATTGAACTGATGATGTTCGCCCAGGCCAACTCGGAGCACTGCCGCCACAAGATTTTCAATGCCTCCTGGACCATCGACGGCAAGGACCAGGACAAATCCCTGTTTGCCATGATTCGCAATACCCATGAGAGTAACAGCGAAGGGATCCTGTCAGCGTACAAGGATAACGCCGCTGTCTTTGAAGGCTTCAGTGCGGGACGCTTTTTCCCGGATGCCGATAATCGCCAGTTTGCCTACCACGAGGAAGATATTCATATACTGGTGAAAGTGGAAACCCACAATCACCCAACGGCCATCGCCCCTTTTCCCGGTGCCTCAACGGGCTCCGGCGGAGAAATTCGTGATGAAGGCGCCACCGGTATTGGCGGCAAGCCAAAAGCAGGCCTGACCGGTTTTACGGTATCCAACCTGAAAATACCCGGTTTTGAGCAACCCTGGGAACAGGATTACGGCAAACCTGCGCACATCGTCTCGGCCCTGGATATCATGATCGAAGGCCCCCTGGGTGGTGCTGCATTCAACAACGAATACGGACGCCCCAACCTGTGTGGCTATTTCCGCACCTACGAGGAATCGGCGCCCGATGGGGTTCGCGGTTACCACAAGCCCATTATGATCGCTGGCGGGGTCGGTAATATCCGTGCAGGGCATGTGCAGAAGAAAGAGATTCCCGTGGGCGCCAGTCTCATCGTACTGGGTGGTCCAGCCATGCTCATTGGCCTGGGCGGCGGTGCTGCATCCTCCATGGCGTCTGGATCCAGCAGTGAAGACCTGGACTTTGCCTCGGTGCAGCGTGAAAACGCTGAAATGGAAAGGCGTTGCCAGGAAGTCATAGACCATTGCTGGGGCCTGGGTGAGGACAATCCCATCTGTTTCATCCACGATGTTGGTGCCGGTGGCCTGTCCAATGCCTTGCCTGAACTGGTCAAGGACGGTGACCGCGGAGGTGTCTTTTCGCTGCGTGACATTCCCAATGCGGAGCCGGGCATGTCACCCATGGAAATCTGGTGTAACGAAGCCCAGGAACGCTATGTGATGGCGGTGCCTGAAGCACAACTGGAAAAATTCAAGGCGATTTGTGCCCGGGAGCGTTGCCCCTATGCCGTCGTTGGGCAGGCGACAGAAGAGCAACACCTGGCCCTGGATGATGAACATTTTGATAACAAGCCTATCGACTTGCCAATGTCCGTATTGTTCGGCAAACCTCCGCGCATGCATCGCGACGTCAAGGCGCAGGTGTCAGAGCTGGCGCCATTTGCAACCCGCGGAATTGATATCACCGAGGCCGCCGAACGTGTGTTGAGACTGCCTGCTGTAGCCAGCAAAAGTTTCCTGATCACTATTGGTGATCGCTGTATTACCGGCATGGTGGCACGGGACCAGATGGTGGGCCCCTGGCAGGTTCCCGTGGCCAATGCCGCTGTCACGACCCTGTCCTATGACAGTTATTACGGTGAGGCCATGGCCATGGGAGAGCGCACGCCGCTGGCGCTTATTGATGCGCCGGCGTCCGGCAGGATGGCGGTCGCAGAAGCCGTGACCAATATCGCCAGTGCCCGCATACGTCGACTCAGTGATATTCGCCTGTCGGCAAACTGGATGGCACCGGCTGGCTATCCCGGTGAAGACAAAAATCTCTATGACACCGTCCGTGCTGTTGGTATGGAATTGTGCCCGGAACTGGGCATCACTATTCCGGTAGGCAAGGACTCCATGTCCATGCGTACCGTGTGGGAAGACGAGGGCAGGGAAAAGAGCGTCACGGCACCACTGTCCCTGATTATTTCAGCCTTTGCCCCGGTGCTGGATGTGCGCAAGACGGTAACTCCCGAACTGCACCTGGACGAGGGTGAGTCCCGGCTTGTTCTGCTGGATCTCGGTCTGGGATCAAACCGCATGGGTGGGTCGGCATTGGCCCAGGTCTACAACAGTATTGGCCGCCAGGCACCTGACCTGCACAGTGCCAGTGACCTGAAAGCATTCTTTGCCCTGATCCAGGACTGCATGGCTGAGGACTTGCTGCTGGCCTACCACGACCGCTCCGATGGCGGACTCTTTGTCACATTGGCAGAAATGGCCTTTGCCGGTCGCTGCGGCCTGAACATTACCCTGGACGAAGCCGGCAGCCAGGATAATCTCCTGGAAACCCTGTTCAATGAGGAACTGGGGGCGGTAGTCCAGATCAGTACGGACAAACTGGACCGTTTCAGGGAACTGGCCGACGACGCGGGGCTGATCGATATCTGCTGTGATATCGGCAATCCTGTACAGGGTGATGACATCCAGGTTGCCATGCACGGCAATACGGTTTTTGCTGACAGCCGTGGGCGCCTGCAACAGTTATGGGCCGAAACCAGTTACCGTATCCAGAGCATGCGCGACAACTCGGCCTGTGCGGAAGAAGAGTTCGGGACAATTCTGGAAGCGGACAATCCCGGGCTGCATGCCAGTCTTACCTTTGACCCTGCAGAAGATATCAGTCATCCCTTTATTGCCCTGGGAGAGCGTCCACGTATTGCCATCCTCAGGGAACAGGGGGTCAATTCCCAAATGGAAATGGCAGCAGCGTATGAAAGAGCAGGATTTGATTGCATCGATGTTCACATGAGTGACATCATCAGTGGCGCAGTCACGCTGGATAATTTCAATGCCCTGGCAGCATGTGGCGGCTTTTCCTATGGCGATGTTCTTGGCGCCGGTGAAGGCTGGGCCAAGTCAATTCTTTTCAACGAGGTGGCGCGTAAACAGTTTGAACAGTTCTTTAACCGTGATACCACCATTGCCCTGGGCGTTTGTAATGGCTGCCAGATGATGTCCAACCTGCATGAGCTGATACCCGGCACGGCAAACTGGCCGCGATTTGTGCGCAATCGTTCCGAGCAGTTCGAGGGACGCACCGTACTGGTCAAGGTAGCCAATTCAAACTCTGTCTTCTTTCGCGATATGGCCGACTCGGTATTTCCGATCGGTTGTGCCCATGGTGAGGGCAGGGCAGAGTTTACCTCGGTCGAAGCCGAGGCTGCGGCCCTGGCCAGTGGCAACGTGGCCATGCAGTTTGTTGATAACCATGACAAGGTAACCCAGCAATATCCAGCAAATCCCAATGGCTCGCCTTCCGGAATAACCGGCTTGTGCAATGACGACGGACGTTTCACCATCCTGATGCCTCACCCGGAGCGTGTCTTCAGGTCTGTCACCAACTCCTGGCGCAGCAAGGACTGGGGTGAAGACAGCCCCACCATGCGGATGTTCAGAAATGCCAGGCTGTGGCTCGGATAAGAGATTGGCTGCTGACAGGGAAGTGATAGCGGGTTAGGAACCTGGTCCCAGAAAAAGACCAGGGTAATGCTATTTTTCAGCGAGTGCTTTTTGTGTCACAGAGATTTGCTGGATAACAAAAGGATGATACTCGATTGCTTCCTGCAAGCCATTGATGATGTGTTGTCGAAACCCCTGCTGCATTTCCCGTTTACCTTCAATACTGTCCGGTGCAAACCATAATTGCGTCATCAGGTCCACGTAATACCCCAGGCGCATCAGGATGGAATACTGGTTTTCCATATTATCGGCCAGTTCAAAGCCGATAATGTCTGGCAGGTCACCACCAGTGGTTGCGGTTTTCCAGGCGATAGTGCTGATATAAAAGCTTTTGCCGAAAGGTGTGTTCTCATAAGCGGGCTTGGCATTTTCAAGTGCGTAAAAATTATCTTCAAGCTCGCCGTACAGGTTGTGCAAAATGATGCGCGCACGTTTGCGGGTGCTCGATAATTCCCGCTACCGCTCTATATAAAGGGCACCCAGGCCACCGACCACCACGCCAATCAGTGTGGCAATCATTTCCGGCAGGGCTTGGTATAGCAGTTCCATGGCCTGTTCCTGGCTGCGTTTTAATTGTTAGTGATTGTGCTGTTCAGGCTGAAGTTAAGCCTTGTTGATAGTAACAGCATCATGTTCATGAAACGTAAAGATATTCAGGAAAAATGTTCAGATGCCTGCACGGTACCAGTAAACGGAGTGACAGGCCTCGCAGGCCTCATCCAGGTAGGCACCCCATTCAGTGAGTTTTTCGGTATCACGATTATTGACAGCATCCAGTATCTCAAGGGCTGAGTCCTGCAACTGGCTCGCAAAGCCGATCCAGGACGCACGGTCATTGGCAAGTATGGCCTCGACCTCCTCGGGGGTGAATTCATACTCCGGAAATTCACCTTCTGCTCCGGGAGGCGCCACACGCCGACCTGGCATCATCAGGGCATTTGACCCTTCAATAATGCTGATTGCATCGTGACGTAATGCTGCCCAGTCTTCATCGCTTTCAGGAACATACTCGGTGATTCCTGTACTGTCTGAAACCACACGTACGGAATTCCAGAGGGCGTCCGCGGGAGGATCAATCAGGGAGGCCATGATTTCACGAATCGAGATTGAGGTGTCGTAGGGGATTTCGACAACAACGGGCAAAGTTTCTGTTCCGGGCGCGTCTGCTTCCTGTGCAGCCTGTTCAGCATCGGAGCAGGACACGAGGCTCACGCCTGCCAGGCTGTAAATGGTCGTAACAAGTAAAAACTTTTTCATTGAGTCCCCCTTGCGTCATGCAAACGCTTTGCGGTCACCTTTATACCAGATTTTTACTGGCGATTGTCCTTCCAGGCCTTGCTACCAGTGTTCCCAGCACTGCGACAATTTGTCGCATCTGCATGCGTGGTGGGCATTGGTAGAATATCTGGCTAATTCAAATGCAGTAATGGTCCATGTCACTGATGACTTCAGCCACGCGTCGCATCCTGTTTTTCCTTTCACTCTGCCCCATTGCCACACCCGTGCAGACGGCCGACCCGGACAACCAGGGCGGTGATCGCCTGGACCTGGGAGTTGGCCTGAACTCGATCTGGACGGGTAATCACCGGGTATCCCTGGAGTATGAGACCACGATCAACCAGGATGTAAACGGCGTCCAGATGGAAATGGAGTCCATGTTGACCCTGGGCTACCAGCTGGCCTTTGAATAGTGCCGGTTCTCTCAAGAGGCCCAGTTTTAAGTTTTCGTGGCTAAAGCTGCATCCCACGACAAATCTTCCCCCTGCAGGAAGCGGCTTTAGCCGCGAACAGACTTCTCAGCATTTTGTGAAAGAGCCACTACCGGATTTCCACAGGCATTGGTCGCCTATCCGGTTTCTGAGAGAATAGGCGCCTTTCCAACAAGACAGGCAAGCGCTTTGGCAGACTCCCGCTTCTTTCCGCTGGCAGCATCCCAACACAACCTGAAACGTCTTTTGTTAATCAGGTTGATCGTGTTTGCCTGCCAGCTTGTTGCCCTGATCTATGCGAGAGTGATTCTTGAGCTGTCCCTGAGTTACTTTGCCATCCTGGTGGTCCTGGCCCTGGTCGTGGGTGTCAATGGGCTGGTTATTTACCGGGCCAGGCGGCAGACCAGCATCACTGACAAGGAGTTTTTATGTCACCTGCTGTTTGATGTGCTGGCCCTGTCGTTACTTTTGTACCTGAGCGGTGGCGCCAATAACCCCTTTGTCTCGTTTTTCCTGGTTCCCATCACGATTTCGGCGGCAATTTTGCCCTGGACCTTTACCTGGGCAGTGGCTGGTATTTCGCTGGCTGCCTATACCTTGTTGTTGTTTTATTACCAGCCTTTGCCCGCACTGATGCCGGCTGACATGGACATGCATGGCGGTGAAAGCCAGCTGACCCTTCATGTCGTGGGCATGTGGTTCAATTTCCTGGCCAGTGCGGTGCTGATCACCTGGTTTGTGGTGAAAATGGCGGCTGAAATCCGTACCCAGGAGGAATCCCTGAATCATTACCGGGAAGAAAACTTGCGTAATGAACAGATTCTTGCCGTTGCCACCCAGGCGGCAGGGACTGCCCATGAACTGGGTACGCCACTGAACACCATGGACTTGCTGGTCAATGAAATGACAGAGGATTATCCGGGTAACCAGGCCTTGCAAAAGGACCTTGAAACCCTGTCCATGCAACTTGATGCCTGCAAGCGCTCTTTGAAGGACCTGGTCAGCCGGGCCAATCTCAAGGAAGGAGGAACCGCCCGCCCTGGCAGCGTGAATGATTTTATTGAACAGATCACAGAGCAGTGGAGCCTGCTGCGTCCAGAAACCACCCTGGCAGTATCGATTACCTCTGCCGGTGAATCACCGGTAGTCATGGTTGATGCCACCTTGCAGCAGGCCATTGTGAACATGCTCAATAATGCTGCCGATGCCAGCCCGGACAAGGTTGACCTGGAAGCCGGATGGCATGAGTCCTCCTGGTTTATCAGGATCAGGGACTACGGTGAGGGTATTCATGAAGAAGTTGTTCCCTACCTGGGCTCTGCCATTGTCACGGACAAGGAAAAAGGCATGGGTGTTGGCATGATTCTCAGCCAGGCCAGTATTAACCGTATGGGAGGGCGGATTCATATTCTCTCCCATCCAGAGCAGGGTACTATCACTGAAATCGTGCTGCCTTTGGAAGTAGCAGGTACTGTGCAGTGACCGTCTCCGGCAAAATATTACTGGTGGATGATGACAGTGTTTTCCTGGAAACCCTGGGCAGGGCGCTTGAGAAGAAAAATTTTGCTATCTATAAAGCCACGACGATTTCAGAGGCAGTTCAACTGGCCTCGACTCATCAGCCTGGTTATGCCGTTATCGATCTCAAGATTGAAAGAGAATCCGGCCTAGATTGCCTGGAGGCCTTGAAAAAGATTAACCCGGACATTCGCATGTTGATCCTGACCGGTTATTCCAGTATTGCCACTGCTGTCAACGCCATAAAAAAAGGGGCGGTAAACTATGCCTGCAAACCGCTCAATGTCGATGAGTTGCTGGCGCTGCTGGTAGAAGGGCGGGAACAGGAGGTGCTACCAGGGGATGAACCCATTTCGGTGGACAGGCTGGAATGGGAGCATATCCAGCGGGTGCTGGATGAAAACCAGGGTAATATCTCGGCGACAGCACGAAGCCTTGGTATGCATCGGCGCACCTTGCAGCGCAAATTGATGAAGCGTCCCGTGAAGCGTTAGGTCATTCTCACTCGAAGCGCAAGGCTTCAATAGGATCCAGGTTGGTGACCTTGGCCGCGGCATGATGCCGTTAGCCAGACAAAAGCCACGAATGGCTGGAGAGATCCATGGTGCGTTTTCAAGCAAGGTTGAGCTTCCGGTTTATTCTCAATAGCTGGTACTGGTAAGCTAAGCCTATGGTCAAATTGAATTTTTTCGTACCGGAAAGTCACCTTGAGAGCGTCAAGCAGGCCCTGTTTGACGCCGGGGCTGGCAAAATAGGCGACTATGACAGTTGTTGCTGGCAGATTCTGGGGGCTGGCCAGTTCAGGGGACTGGACGGCAGCGACCCTTTCCTGGGTAAAAAGGGCGAGGTGGAATCTTTCCCCGAGTACAAGGTCGAAATGGTGTGCGAGGATGACCTGATCAATGCTGTAGTGGACGCCTTGAAAGCGGCGCATCCCTATGAAGAGCCGGCATATGATGTCACACGCCTGGAAAACATTTAGCCGTTCCCGGGCACCAGCCATCCCGTGACTACGTGCATCAAACTGGTTATGCTGTATACACTATGGTCATCCTTTCATCTGTCGCCGTTGCATGAGATCACGACTGCTCAATCTCCTGATATTACCGGCCACGTTGCTGGTTTCTACCGTCCTTTTAGCCCAGGCACCTGATGCGGACCGCAAAGTGGAAGCTGAATTTCACATGGCCCGCATGGTGTATGCAGACGGTGGTGCTTCTGGCAGGGGACGTTTCGGTTTTCGCCGCGGCTGGTGGGCTATTGATTACCCGTCAGCGGAGTACCACTTTACCCGTGGTGTCAGGCGCCTGTCGAATATCAATGTTGCAGAAGACAGTCAGCACGTGCAGATCATGGATGATGACCTGTATGACTATCCCTGGCTTTTTGCCCAGCAGGTAGGGCAGGGTGTCTGGTCTCCCACGAATGAAGAAGCGGCAAGACTGCGGGAATATCTTTTGCGTGGCGGCTTCCTGGTAATCGATGATTTTCATGGTACCTATCAATGGTCCATCGTGGTCAACGCCCTGCAAAAAGTATTGCCCGGTTATCCCATCGTTGACCTGGATACTGACCATGCCATCTTCCATGCGCTGTATGATCTTGACCAGGTCACCCAGATTCCGGGTGAACGTCACCTGTTTTATTGCGGCGCCACGGAAGCCCGGCTCGAAGGCCCGCAGAAGTGGGCAGGTATCTATGACGATGAAGGCAGGATGATGGTGGCGATCAATTTCAACATGGACATGGGCGATGCCTGGGAACATGCCGATGACCCCTGCTATCCGGAGCCGATGACGGCCCTGGCTTATCGGTTCGGATTAAACTATGTGATTTATGCGATGACGCACTAACCTTATTCTCGAATTCTTCAGAGGCTTTGTTTAGGGTAGCAGGGAGGCGTCAGGATTTCAGGGAAAGAGTATAGGTTTGGATAGGATTCGGGATTTTATGAAAGCGTGAGGTTTTTATGGCAGTTGGAATACAGCAGCACCAGACTCTGTCCCGTGGATTGACGCGTTCGCGTCCTTCCGCCTGCGGCACCTTCGTTCAGAATTTACTGATGCTGCTGGTGTTTTGTGGTCCTGTTTCTGCGGCGGAATTTGATCCTGCCTATGGAAAGGGTGATGTGATCAGCCCGGAGATATTCGTGGCGGACAAGACCGGCAGCCAGGTGCATTTGTCGTCATTGCTGGTAGAGTCCGAATCTGGGGTGAATGTCCTGTTTATCTTTGGCGGTGGAGACCTGGGCAGTGGACAGCCGGGACACCTGTGGTGTCCTGATTCATTTGAAGATACGCATATCCTGCGCACACTGCACGGCAAGTACGCCGATATGGGGGTCAATTTTATTGCGGTGGGCGTGGCACCGGTTTACCACTCTGAAATGCTGGGCCATAAGCAGGGGGTATTCCTCATCGATGCGCCGGAATCCAAGGACTACCAGTCAGCGCACCAGGCTTTCGTTGACAGTACCATGGCTGCCTATGACAGCGGCATCCTGCCTGTTGAGCCCTACCTGGATGCCGGCTTCCGGCTTATGTTCAATCGCTCACCCGACCTGGCCCCGCGCGCTGAATATGGCGAAGTGTTCAGTTGGCAGGGCGCTTTTCGCAATCCAGAGGAAACACAGTTCTATGGCGTGCCAGGATTCTGGATACTGGATGATGAAGGCAGGGTGCTTGCGGCTCCTTTTCGCGGCAATATCTACCATCCCCATGGCGCCGATGTGACAATCAACTACACCTTTGGCGATATTGATAAAGTTCTGCAGGGCCTGTTATAGGCGGGCTGTGCCCCTGTGCCCCTGCTTGTAAAGCGGATTGTTGTCATTTAATCTACCCGCGTGAAACCCTTCGCTTTCAGTATTTTTATGCGTCAAATACGTCGTTCGGTAAAATTGACTGTGAAACAGTGTGTTCAGTCTATTTTATTGATTTTATTGGCAAATTTATCATTTTCTGCCCTTGCGGCGAGCGCTGATTTTCCAGTTCCCGACAATATCCGGCCGGCTATCAATTTCTGGATCAAGGTCTATACCGAGGCTGACACCCAAAGCGGCTTTCTCCACGATCCCCACGACCTCTCCGTGATTTACCGCAAGCTGGATCGTGACCGTGCCACAATCAATTCTGTCCGTGAAGACATTCGCAAGGATTTGCGGGTCCTGGCGTCCGGGAAACGATCCGGTTTGACTGCCTCGCAGCAGCAATTACTGGAACTGTGGGGAAGTGATACTTCCAATGAACGCCTGGAGCAGGCAGCTGAAAATGTGCGCTGGCAACTGGGACAGTCTGACCGTTTTATTGCAGGCATGAAACGGTCGGGCGCTTACCGCGCTCATATTGACGCGGTGATTGAAAGTAAAAATCTGCCACCCGAACTGGGTGTTGTGCCTCACGTGGAATCCTCATTTCATCCCGGAGCCTATTCCCGTGTTGCTGCCACAGGCATGTGGCAATTTACCCGGACAACGGCACAACGATTCATGCGTGCTGATTACGTCGTGGACGAAAGGCTGGATCCGTATTCTGCGACCAACGGTGCCATGGCGCTGCTGGAATACAACTATAACGCCCTGGGCACCTGGCCACTGGCCCTGACCGCGTATAACCATGGTGCCAACGGTATGGCGCGGGCAGTACGTGATGTCGGTTCAACAGATATTGGTCGTATCATCGCAGAATATCGTGGTCCCCGTTTCGGGTTTGCCTCCCGTAATTTTTATCCGCAATTCCTGGCGGCCCTGGAAGTGGATCGTCGCGCAGAAGAATTTTTTGGCCCTATCGCCATGGACCGTGCTCCCGATTTCACCAGTATCACCATGGACTCATTCGTGGATGCCACCACGGTTGCGCGCACCCTGGGTGTCAGTCTGAATGATTTGCAGCGGGACAATCCTGCTTTGCAGCCGGCGGTATGGTCAGGCACCAAGCGCATTCCGAAGGGCTTTGAGCTGAAAGTCGATCGCGCCTCGTTTTCCGGTGACCTGGTTGCTGGTATCAACGCCATTCCCCTGACCGCGCTTTACAATGAACAGGTACCAGACGTCAGTTATACCGTCAGAAGTGGTGATAGCCTGTCGGTTATCGCCGAGCGCTACAAGACATCCATTTCCGAGTTGGTGGCCATCAACCAGTTAAGGGATCGCAATACCATTCGTATCGGCCAGACCCTGTTGTTACCGCAACCGGATGGCTCGGTACCCACCCTGGTGGTTAACAGCAATGAGCCTTTGCCAGTGCCAGAGTCCGGGGAATACGAAGTCCGGCGCGGTGATACGCTGTCTCTGATTGCCGAGCGCCACAGTGTGCCGCTGGCTACTGTGATGGCGCTGAACAACCTGGATAGCAACGGGACTATCTTTCCCGGCCAGACACTGGTATTGAAAGCTCCCTCCGGGCCATCTACTGCCGACACCGTACCCGCTGCAATGGTGGCAGCCAGTGAACAGGCGGTTAACGAGCCGGATGATGATATTGCCATGAATGCCGGGGAGCAGATGATTGAGGATGAAGCACCGGTATTGATCGACACCAGTGCCACTGCCGTTGCCCCCAATGCCATGGAAGAAGAGGAGCAGTTACTGGCCGACCTGCAATCTGACCCTTCCGATTACAGCGTGTCAAACAACAGCATCGAAATCCAGGCTGCAGAAACACTGGGGCATTATGCCGAGTGGCTGGGCATCAGGGCCTGGGATATACGCCGTCTGAACGGCATGCAGTACCAGGATCCTGTCATCATTGGCGAGCGCCTGAAACTGGATTTCAGCAATGTGGACATTGCTGAATTTGAACAACAGCGTCGCGAGTATCACCGCAACCTGCAAACCGATTTCTTCCAGAGCTGGCGTATTCGGGAAACCGAGCAGCACAGCATCAACAGGGGCGAGTTCCTGGTCAACCTGGCTCGTCAGCGCTCAGTGCCCATGTGGCTGTTCCGGCAGTACAACCCGGAAGTGGATGCAGCACGCATACAAATAGGCCAGGTGGTTGTCTTTCCCGTCGTGGAACGGGTTGAAATCTGATTTCCCTGCGAGTCACAATCGTCGCACTGGTCAACCTGTCTCCTTGACGAGCGGTACCCCTTTCAGCCCATGAACAAATCAGTCCAGATATATATCGTCGAAGACAGCGTGCCCAGTGCACTGCTGTATCAAAGTTACCTGGATACCATGGGCTATGACGTCAGGGTATTCCATACCGGTTTGGATGCACTGGCGGGACTTAATGACAAGGTGCCCGATATTCTCATACTGGATGTCCAGCTGCCTGATGTGAGCGGGATGGACATTCTCAAGGAAGTCACCGAAGCTGGTTTGCCCACGCGAACTATCGTCATTACATCCGAAACCGAGCTTGATTACGCGGTGGAAGCGACCAAGCACGGAGCCTTTGATTTCATTGAAAAGCCCTTTACCAAGGACCGGCTGCTTGTCACCGTCACCAATGCGCTGCGTGAGTTTGACCTGACAAGCACGTTGAGGGCATACAACGACGCCTTTGATGCAGACGGTTTTGGTGACTTCATTGGCAGTTCACCGGCTATGAAGCTGGTGTACCAGATTATCAATAATGTGGCCCCCAGCAACGCCAGTGTTTTTGTCACCGGCGAAAGCGGTACGGGCAAGGAACTGTGCGCCTCGGCTATTCACCAGGTGAGCAAGCGCAGCAGCGGCCCCTTAATTCCAATCAACTGCGCCGCCATTCCCAAGGATCTGTTTGAGTCCGAGATATTCGGCCATGTCAAAGGAGCTTTCAGTGGTGCGGTCAAGGATCGCACCGGTGCGGCAGAACTGGCAGACGGCGGCACCCTGTTCCTGGACGAGATGTGCGAAATGGACCTGAACCTGCAGGCCAAGCTGTTGCGCCTTATCCAGAGCGGCACCTTCCAGAAAGTCGGTAGTGAGCAGCAACAATCAGTGGATGTCCGGTTTGTCTGTGCCACGAACCGGGATCCGTTGGTGGAAGTCAGGGAAGGGCGCTTCAGGGAAGACCTGTGCTACCGCCTGAACGTGGTGCCCATTGACCTGCCACCATTAAGGGATCGAGGCCAGGACGTACTGCTGATTGCTGACAAGCTGCTGGGCAAATTTAACAAGGAAATGGGTAAGTCATTTGCCGGCTTTACTGATGACGCCGCAGAGCAGCTGCTGAATTACAACTGGCCAGGCAACGTGCGTGAGTTA
>Ga0181560_10001257_pt1 | contig 23608 bp, 13 predicted proteins | sample 011ome_20_FD_133751 | JGI IMG/M metagenome (GOLD analysis project Ga0181560, IMG submission 133751) | Coastal salt marsh microbial communities from the Groves Creek Marsh, Skidaway Island, Georgia - 011509CT metaG (megahit assembly) | ecosystem: Environmental > Aquatic > Marine > Intertidal...
AGGGCGAAAGCCGCGGCGGCGGCGGAGCGAAGAGCCGCGGGCGTCCCGGACCCCGACGCCGCCGCCGCCGCCGCCGCCGCCGCTCCGCCGCCGCGAGAGCCTCGAACGGAAGAGGACGTGCTCGCTCTGTCCGTCCGCGACCTGAAGGCGCTTCTCGACCGCCACGGGACGTCGTACGCGGGTATCATCGATAAGGACGATCTCAGGGACGTGGTGAGGGACGCCGTCGGCGTCGCCCGACGCGAGCCGGCGGTCGCGCCGGTCGCGCCGCGTCGCGGGAGCGTCCCCGACGTCATCGCCATCGACGACTCGGACGACGACGACGCCCCCGACGACGCCCCCGCCGCCGCCACCGCCGCCGCCGCCGCGCCGAGCGCGCCGCGGCCGCTCGACTCGCAAACCTCGGTCTCCGTCTCCGCGGCCGCGACCGCGGCGGCGACGCGTCTGCTCGACTCGCAACACTCGGACAACTTCACCGCTCGAGACGGGAACCGCGCGTGGCGCCTCTCCGGGCTCGCCGACGGCGACGACGTCCCGCCGCGGCTGCCGCCGCTCCCGGTCGACGGCTCGCTCGCGTTCGAGGACGTCTACGATGTGATCCTGCTCGTGGACAACCGAGAGCAGTTCGGCGGACGCGGCGGCGGCGGACGCGGCGGCGGCGGCGGGAACCGCTCGCAAGTCGTCGCGGACGAGATCGCCGACCTCGGGCGGTGCCACCGCGTCCGCGCGGAGATGGGGCACTTCGAGTGCGGCGACGCGCTGTGGGTCGCGCGGCGTAAGGACGGCAGAGCGGCGCCGGGGGAGGAGCACGTCCTCGACATAATCGTGGAGAGGAAGCGTCTGGACGACCTCTCGATGTCGATCCACGACGATCGATACCGGCAGCAAAAGTATTACCTGAAACGCTGCGGCTTGCGGCAGGTGTGTTACCTCATCGAAGGCGACGTTCGAGAGCTCGAGGCGACGCGGTACGCCCCGAACGGCGGGATAAGCGAGACGAAGATCAAGGCGATCAAGACCGCGGCGGTGCAGACGGAGATTTACGACGGGTTCCAGGTCATCAAGACGCTCTCCCTGAGGGAGACGTTTAATTTGTACGGCCGCATGACCACGGCGTTGTCGGAACGGTATGCGAAGCTGACGTACGCGGACTCCGCCGCGGCCGCGGCGGAGCGCGACGTCGACGAGGACGCCGGAGTCGTCGCGGAAGACGCGGTCCCGCCGACGCTCGAGGCGTTCAAGCGCGCGCTCGTCGCGCAGAAGCGGTCGCAGACGACGTTGAAGACGACGTGGGGCACGATGTTGATGCAGGTCCCCGGGTTGGGGCCGGAGATGGCTGGGGAAATAATCGAGCGGTACCATACGCCGAGCTCGCTCAGGGACGCGTACGACGCGTGCGACACGCACGCCGCGGCCGCGGGGCTGCTGTCGGGGATCAAGACGTCCGAGGCGAGGAGCGTGGGGCCGGTGTTGAGCAAACGCGTGTTGACGTCGCTGTTCGGCAGGAGCGAGCCGTATTGAAGAAACGTCTGGGAACGAGGCGTTAGGTATTACGACGGCGTTGGACGCGCGGGCGATGAACGACGAGGGACGATCGGACGCGTCGGCGACGACGGCGCGGGTTCGAGTATTAGTAGCATGTGATAGCGCGTCGCGACGACGACGACGACGACGACGAATAGATAGCACGGACGAACTGGAAAAAACAACAACGGGAGTAGCGACAACGACACTTCCTCGCGCGCGACGCTCTCTCGGCATGCGCGCGCTCGCGTCGGCGCCGACGCCCGCGACGCGCGGCGTCGTCCATCGACGCGCGAGGACGCGCGCCCACCGCGCGCGTCCTCGCGCGTCCGCGTCCGACCCGTCGTCGAGCGCGCGACCGCCGAGCGCGCGCTACGAAAAGACGTGGAGCAATCCGACCGGGAACGTCCTCACCGACGTAGTCCTCGGCGTCGTCTGGGCCGCGGAGCGGCCGTTCACGTGGAACGCGATCGACGTCGGCGGGAAGATGGCGGTCGTGAGGCTGCGAGACGGCGCGCTGTGGGTGCACTCGCCGATCGACCTCGACGACGCGACGCGGGCCGCGATCGACGCGCTCGGGTCGGTGAAACACGTCGTGTCGCCAAACTACGAGCACGTGAAGTGGGCGGCGCAGTGGAAGGAGGCGTACCCAGACGCGACGCTCTACGGGTGCCCGGGGATGAGAGCGAAGAAGCCGGGGATTCCGTGGGACGCGGAGGTGGGCGAGGACGGCGCTCCGGAGGCGTGGGGAGGGGAGTTCGACGTCGCGCTTTTCGACTGCGAGGTTAATCCGTTCACGTCGACGCCGTTCTTCAACGAGGTCGTGTTCTGTCACGCCGCCAGCGGGGTCGCGTTCGTCACGGACGTGTTCTGGAACTACCCGGGCGGGGATGACGTTCCGCCCGGGACGAGGCTGTGGAAGTTCGGGATGGATCGAGTGTACCTGCCCTTTTACCGCGCGGCGATGGTCCGCGACCGGGAGAAGTTCGCGCGCGCGAGAGAAAAAGTGTTGAGCTGGGACTTCGACGCCGCGCTGCCGTGTCACGGGTCGTTCATCCCGCGCGGCGCGAAAGACGCGCTGCGGAGGCACCTCGCGCTGTGAACGCGTCGTCAGGGTAAGGTCAGTCGGTCGCTCGACCGCGTTAGTTAGTTTCAACTCGCTATGATACACCCGACGACGAGCGCAGGAGGGAATAACAGAATTCGCCGGCTTGCTTCGTCTAGCTAGATAAACTTGACGCCCATCGCCTTCGCCAGTTTCGCCTTGTACTCCCGGATGCTCCCCTTCCACACCGTCACCTTCTTGTTCTCGCACACCCAAATCTGGTCCGCGACCTGATCGATCAGACGGAAATCGTGCGACACGAGGACGACGCCGCCGTTGAACTTTTTGATCGCGTTGGCGAGGCCGTCGATGGCGTCCACGTCGAGATGGTTCGTCGGCTCGTCGAGCAGCAGCAAGTTCGGGTTTCGCATGTTGATCATCGCGAACACGATCCTGGACTTCTGGCCGTCGGATAAGCACCCGATCTTCGTGTTCTGCATCTTCGTGTCTAAGCCGAACCGGTCGAGCCACCCGCGCCAGTACTCGTCCGTGCGCTTAAACGTCGGCGAGTTCGGGTACGTCGACTTGAAGAAGGCGAAGACGGTCTTCTCTGGCTCGAGCTGCTCCGCGCTGTGCTGGTTATACCGCCCGATCAAGAGCGCCGTGTGCGGCTTCACGTCCCCCTCCGTCGCGGTCAGCTCCCCGGCCATGAGCTTCAGAAGCGTGGACTTCCCGCAGCCGTTGGGACCGACGAGCGCGATGCGCGAGTCGCAGTCCACGCCGATGTCCAGCTCGTGGTACAGGTACTCCTCCTTCTTTCCGCTGTACGAGAACGACACGTTGTCGAACGGCAGCACCGGCGACGGGAGTTTATCGCACTCGGGGAACTCGAACACGAACGTGTTCGTCCGCAGCGACGGCTTCTCCACGGCTTCGGATTTAATCTTCGACAGGACTTTGTCCTTGGACGCCGCGGACTTTGCCTTGCCGTTGGCGTGGTTCGCCTCGACGTAATCCGCCAGTTTCTGCATGTCCGCCTGCTGCTTCTCGTACAGTTTCGACTGTATCTTCTCCTCCGCCTCGACCTGCGTGCAGAACGTCGCGTAGTTCCCGGAGTAATACCGCAGGTCTTTGTTGTGCAGCCACACGATCTTGTTGCACACGGTGTTCAGAAAGTCCTGACTGTGAGACACGACGAGGAGGCATTTTTTATACCGCGACAGATGTTCTTCGAGCCACACGCACGCCTCGAGGTCGAGATGGTTCGTCGGCTCGTCCAGAAGCAGCAGCGTCGGCGCGGCGAACAGCGCCTTCGCGAGCGAGACGCGCATGCGCCACCCGCCGGACATGTCCTTCGTCGCGCGTTCCATCGGCACCGTGGCGCTCGAAAACCCGAGGCCGCTGAGAATTTTCCTCGCCTCGAACTCGAACGTGTCCGGGTCGAGCTCGCTCAGCCGCTCGCCGATCGCCTCCAAGCGCTCGTCGTCCGCGCCGGAGGTCTCCAGGATCAAGTCCTGCGCGCGCTCCAAACGCGCGATCTCCTCGGTGACGTGATCCACCACCGCCTGCACGGCGGTGCGCTCGGTGGGCTCCGCCTCCTGAGGGCCATTCCATACAAAAACAGTTCACCGGTCAGTTGAAACGGGGAGCGATCAAATGTTGAAACCGAGCGGTGGGTGAACAACTTTTGTATAGAACGCACCTGATGGAGGTGGTACAGGTCGAAGTGGTCCGGGATCGGGAGCTCTCTCAGCGCGATCGCGTTCAGGACGTTCGTCTTCCCCGAGCCGTTCTGGCCGATGAACCCCAACCGCGTCCCGACGTTGAGGTCGAGCGTGGCGTCGTCCAGGAGCGTCGCGCCGGCGACGGCGAGCGAAAACTTTTCGACGCGCACGTTCGTCGCGCTCTTCGCGTCGGACGCGAGCACGCCGGTGACGGATCGCTGCTTCGCGAGAAGCAGCTGCGAGGACAACACCGCGGACGCGCCCGCGGACTCCGTCGTCGTGAGGCGAGCGATCGCGTCCGCGGCGGACTCCGCGTCCGCGGCGTCGGCGTCGGCCTCCGCGGCGGCGGCGGCGGCGTCGCCGCCGCCGCCGCCCTTTGCCTTTTTCTTCGCCGCGCGCTTCGCCGCCATCTCCGCCGCGCGCGCTTCCTTCTGCGCCCTCTTCTCCTCCGGCGTGAGCGCGACGAGGAGCTCGCGCTCTTTGTTCTTCACCGGTTTCCCCGTCACGAGGTCGATGTCGCCCCCCATCGCGCGCGTCGTGTCGCCCCCGCCGTGCTCGCGCGCGCGAGATCTCTTCCGCCCCGGTGCCGTCTTTTCGGAATCGCATCGCCCGCTTCCGCACTTCGAAACGCCCGGCTCGAATGCCGATCGAATGTATGGAGCGTTTAACTCGAGAACGACGGTCTAACGAAATCGTCCAGGTGGCGTTTTTTTGGTGTTTTCGATAAGTCCCCGCTTGCGAAGCCGTCCGCGCACACCGCCATGTCGCCGCTCGGAGGCCGCCTCGCGCTCGCCGCGACGGCGAAACACCCGGGGATCAAGCGCACGCGCGCGCTCACGCTGCAGTCCCCGTCCGCGGCGACGCACGTCCCGAAATGCGGCCGCGGGTGCGACGTCCTCGACGACGTCGTCGCGGACGACGTCGAAAAGCGCGATGATCCCTCGCGTTCGACGACGACGACGACGACGGCGGCGAGGCACGCGCGGCGGCGCAGCCTCGACGCGAACTTCACGATGGACGGCGTCGCTTCTCTCGCCGCGACGACGGCGGCGGCGGCGGCGGACGTCCTGTCGCCGAAACGCGCCGCGCACGCGCGATGCGCGTCCGGCCCGCTCAGCGCGCGCGGGCTGGGATCCGCGGAGGACGCGCTACTCCGAGGACGCGACGGCATCGCGTACATCGACGGAACGAAGATGCCGCGCGACGGGTGGTACCAGCGGTGTTTCGGGTGCGGGTCGTGGACCGCGCAGAGCGTCGTGCTCGGCGACTTCGAGGTGTTTCGCTGCGCCGCGTGCGCGAAGGAGTTCCGCCGCAGGAGTCGCGCCTCCGCGGCGGCGGATGACGCCGACGACGGCGTCGCCGCGAGGAGGCGGAGCTCCGACGCGACGTCGACGTCGACGACGTCCTCCGACGCGGAGGACGACGAGACGACGGCGTCGTCGTCGAGTCCGAATCTGATTTCGAATAATCCGGACCCGCGCGCGAGGACGGCGAGGAAGATCGCCATTCGCCGCCGCCGCAGACGGAGCGTCGGCGAAGCCGCCGCCGCGGAGCTGCCCGCCGTGGACGCGCGAACGCTCACGACGCTGGTGAGCAAACTGAGGAGGTTTCTCATCGAGGCGCGGCCGAAGAACGGCGTGGAGTGCTCGATGACGCGGCGGACGCACGCGTCGGGGATGTTGCCGACGTCTCCGCGTCCCGCGGCGGCGTCGTGACGACCGACGACGCGAGCTTTCCTCTGTCTATACGAGTAAGATAATCTAGCTACCCTGTTAACCTGTAGACTACACGTAGTACTGTATCTACGAACGCCGCGCGCGTCGTCGTCACGCGACGTCCGAGAGAAGGGCTTTCCGTCGCGCGCGGTACCCCCGCGCGAGCGCCACGGCCTCGGACACCTCCGCGCTGTCCTCCTCCTCCTTCTCATCCTCCTCCTCTTCCTCCTCGTCGCCCCCGAAGGCTGTCAACATCTCCCGCGCGCGGACGCGAACGGCGGCGACGGCGACGTCGTCGCAGCCGGAGAGGAGCTCGAACAGTCGCGTCAGGCGCTCGTCCACGACCGCGTCCTCGCCGACGCACAGCGCCGCGGCCTCCTCCGCCTCCGCGTCCTTCGAGGTCCACGCGCCGCGAGGCGTCTCATCGTCGTCGTCTTCTTCTTCTTCTTCTTCTTCTTCTTCTTCTTCTTCTTCTTCTGACGTGTCCGACGCGTCAGCTTCCACGTCAGCGTCGTCGGACGCGTCGTCGCCGTTTCTCTTCGCCGCCGCCGCCGCCGCCGCCGCCGCCGCGCGCGACTTCTCTTCCTTCCGCACCGTCCGCACCGCGTCCGCCCTCAGCCGCGCCCACGCGTCCCTGACCTCCTCGCCGTCGTCGCACAAGGCTTCGTACCACGCCGCGGCCTCGCGCGCGTTCGCGAACAGCGCGACCGTGTTGTGCGGGTTCGGCGCCGGCAGAAACCCGAAAAACAAAAAAAAATGCCGGTCGCACCGTTCCCCGTAGCTGACCAGCACCTCCTCTCCCGCGCGCACATCGCGCGTCGCGGTGACGACGAACGTCCCGCCGCCGCCGCCGAGGTCCCACTCGCAGTCCCACTCGCACTGCCACACGTTCGCGCGCGAGTCGTGGTTCAACAGGTCGACGTACGGGACCATGACCCTTCTCGTCTCGAAACCGGCGACGCCCGCGGCGGGCTCTTCGAGTCGAAACGTCCGCGAGTGCACCATGGACATCGCCCACCGCCACTCCGCGAACGTCGGCGGCGCGGGCGCGCGACCCGCAGACGTCAGCGCGGCGTGCGAGCGCGTCAAGAGCGAACGGTAGCGGTCGAGCTCGTCCGCGGCGGCGGCGTCGTGCGACGCGAGCGCGCGAGCCTCCGCCGCCAGCTGTGATGATGACGATGATGATGATGATGAGGCGCCGCACGATGCGTCGTCGAAGAGTCCCTCGTCGTTCGCGAACCCGACGACGTCCGTCGGCAGCGAGCGCACGTACGGCGCCCATCGCGACGCGTCGCCGATCCTCCTCTCCGCGAGGATCGCGGCCGCGAGCGTGACGCTCCACGGCGCGCCGTCGTACGGCGGCGCGGCGACGCCGTCGTTGAGCGCCGCGGCGAGAGGGACGGACATGACGACGTCGCCCGCGGCGACGTCTCTCGCCGCGAACAAGCCTCGGCCGCGGTCGCCGTCGCGGACGACGACGGCGGCGACGTCGCCGCCGTGGCGCATGACCCACGCCGCGAGCGCGTCGTGCGTCGACGCCGCGGACGCGGACGCGGACGCGGACGCGGACGCGACGGCACCTCGCGACGACGACGTCGTCGTCTTCGTTCGCATCGGACGCGACGACGACGACGCGCGTTCGCGGCGCGCGGGCGGCGCCGCGCGCGCGGGCGCGAGCGCGCGCATGACGCGCGGGCGTCGCCGCGGGCGAAGGCTGCGGGATCGACCCGACGATCGCCCGGTGGGGCGAGGGAGAGTGACGACGCGACGACGAGATAACTCTCAGTGATAGATTTACAATAATGATGTATTCGGCTCGCAGTCGCCGCCGCCGCCGCCGGGGCCGCTCGACGTCGCCTACTTGCTCATCCAGTCGTTCAACCCCGGGAAGATCTGCGGGTTCATGCCCCTCACCGTGCGTCGGACGAGATTCTCCCTCCAGCTGATGCCCTCCTTCACGCGCTTCGCGTCCTCGGGAATGCACTCGTTCTTCCGCGCGTCTTTGAAAGTTCTGATGGCGTTCGAGAGAGAGGGGGGGGAGCGAGGAGATGGACGGATCGATCGGTCAGCGCGACGTCGATCGCGGGGTCCCTCGCGCGCGGCGCGGGTTTCGAGGTTCGAGCGAACGCCGCGCGCGTCGTCGTCGTCGTCGAAGGCGGCGGCGGCGCGCGACTCCGCGGCGCGGCGCGGTCCGGCAGCGCGCCGCGCCGCGGCGGGGCGACGGACGCGCGCGAGGGGGATGGAAATCGATGCCGCGGTCGCGCGTGAAAGATTCGCTCGTCGGAGGGGCGGGGCGCACCGGAAGCCGGGAGAGCTGGAGATCTGACGGCCGCAGAAGAACACGCAGAGCGTGCCCGCGCTGCCGATCGCCGCGACGATGGGAAACACCTGCGATCGAGGGGAGCGGGGACGTCAGCGAAGGTCGCGGTGGGGGGGGCGGGGGTGACTCGTCTGGGGGGGTCGCGCTCCGAGCTAGGGTTCCATTTCCTCGCCGGGCGCGCCCGCGCCGTCGCGCGCGGACGCGCGCGGGATCCGAACGCGTCGGGTTCGCGCGCGGACGCACCTCAGGGCGAATCCAGATCTGTTGCCACGTCTTCTGCGCCGCGACCCTCGACATCGTGCGCGTCTCGGGAGGTGCTGGTATGAAGGGTCGCGGGCCCCGACCGTTCCATTTGAGGCGCGAGCGAGCGAATCAAAGCGCGACTGGACGATTTTCGTCAGAGCCGCGGTGTACCTTCGTAGACTACGTGTACCTTCGCGGACGCGTCGTGTCGCTCGTCGTTACATTCGTTCACTCCCGGTTCCGATGCCGCGTCGTATCGCGCGTGCACGCATTCCATTCTCGTCCGCGTCGCATAAACGTATACACCCCCCCGCCCGTCCCCCGTCGTCGTCCGCCCCCCCCGCCCCGCGTCGACGCCGCCGCTCACAGGTTCCCGGCGCCGACGAAAATCTCGTCGCCGCCGCTCGCGTCGAGGTCGAGCGCCTCGCGCGCCGCGACGTCCACGGCGGCGTTCAAAATCTCCCCCACGCGCCCGCGTCCCCCTCCACCGCCGGTGCCGGCGCCGCCGGTACCGCGCGGCGCGCCGATGAGATCCTTCCGCGTCAGCATCCCGACGACGACGTTGCGGTCGTCCACGACGACGAGGTGCCTCAACGCGCACGCGCGAAAGTATCCGAGCGCCCTCCAGCTCGCACACCGCCGCGTCACGGACAACGGCGCGATCTTCATGAACGCGCCGAGGTCGCATCGCATCGCGCGCTCGACGTTCGTGAGGCCGAGGCGGTCGATCGCTTCGCGGGAGGTGGAGACGTGGCGGTCGTGGAAGGCGTGGCGGTGGTGAAACGTCCGCATGTCCGTGTCGATCGCCGCGTAGTACGCGGCGGCGGCGGCGGCGGCGGCCGCTCGCTGCTCCGTCGGTTCGCCTTCCGCCGGCGGTTCGCCTTCCGCCGGCGCGATCTCGACGTCGTCCGGCAGCAACCCCCACGACGCGGCGTCCTCGTCGAGAGAGGTCGAGTTCGAGTTCGAGAAGGACGCGTCCAGATAAGACGACGCGCCCCACCCCGGCGGCGGCGGCGGCGGCGGCGCGACGCGTTCGACGAACGCGCGCCGCGCGAGCAGCACCATCAGCTGCGACCGAAGCACGAGCCCCACGAGACGCCCGTCGCTCGTCGTGATCGGGAACCCGTTATGCGTCGTCTCCCTGAGCGTCTTCTCGATACGCTCCGCGCGCTCGATCGCGGAGAAACATTCGACGTCCGCAGCCATCCTCCTCTCCGCGACGTCCGACGCGTGCGGCGACTGCGTGGGTGAAGCGATCGGTCAGTCGAACGTCTTACCGGTCAAACGGTGAAAGGGAAGCGCGGGTGAAGAGTGACGACGGGAAAAATCCTTAAGGAACGGCGTGCACCACGCGAACGGGGTCGTATGGGAAGCAGTCTCACATCCGACGGCGCCGCCGCGTCGTGATGCCGCAACACCGGCACGCCTTTCGCGTTCAGCTGCTCCTCGTAGTGCGACGGCCCGTTCACGACGCGCCCGGCGAGGTTCGCGACGGCGACGCCGAGCAGGAGAGGGACGAGGTACCCGACCCGCCCGGTCCCCTCGAGCATGATGACGACCAACGAGATGGACGCGCGGAAGACCCCGGCGAGCGCGGCGACGGCGCCGACGAACGCGTACGCGCCGGGAGCCGCCGTCAGGTTCAGGCTCGCGCCGCCGCTCGACGCCGCGAAGACGTGCGATGCGAACGCCCTGGCACCGTGCCCGAAGAGAAGTCCGAGCAGCGCGCCCCACAGGATCGTCGGCATGAACATCCCGGCGGGGAGCGAGACGTCGCACGCGAACGCCATCGCGACGACGGTGATCACGAGCGCGACGGCGACGGACCTCGGGGTGAAGACGGAGTGTTCCTCCGTCTCGGACAACAACGCGGCGATGACGTCGTCGCGAAGGCCGAGGAGAAGCGCGCCGAGGTCGTTGAACGCGCCGGGAGGGCACCGAAGCGCCACCGCGACCGCGGGGGTCCAAATCTCGGAGCCGGCGCCCCCGCCGGCGGCGGACGACGCGTCGTTCGCGTCTGCGTCTCCCCCCGGAATCTCGCGGCAAACGCCGAGAAACGTCGCCGCGAAGAACGCGACGGTGACGACGACGAACGCGGTCGCGGTCGCCTCCGCGACGCGCCACGCGCCCGTCTTCGGTCGTCGCGGCGACAACGCCTTCGCCGCGCGCGTCAGAAACGCGGCGACGAACCCGGCGCACGCGGCGATCGCGGCGAACGCGAGGAGCTCCCACGCGTAAAAGCGCGCGGGCGGCGCGCCGTCGGACGACCCGAACGAGATGAGACCGGGCGCGGTGAGCGAGAGGAACCCGGCGCGTCCGGGACCGGGCCCGGCGCCGGCGCCGGCGCCGACCGCGCGGCAGAGCGACAGCGTCAGGATCGCCAGCGTCGAGCACAGCAGCGACCGCCACGTCGTGTCGTGGCTCCAGTGCGTGCTCGCTTCCTCGAGAGAGAAGAGCACGCCGCCGATCGGGGCGCCGAACGCGGCGGCGAGACCCGCGGCGACGCCGCCGCTGAGGAGAGAGGGTTCCATGCGAAGGTAGTTTGTTTATCGGTCAGTTGAACGTCGATGCGATCGTGCAGTCCTTAAGGATCGGCGTTCACCACGCCGACGGGGTCGTATGGGGACCAGTGTGAGATAGAACGCGCCGAGCGGCGGGTGAAAAACGTTCGCAGAACGCGCCTGAGAAAATCCCGCCGATCGAGGTCGTTGTGGAACGTGTCGAAGCCGCGCACGCCGTGCGTGCTGAGGACGACGCGCTCGCCGCATCGCATGCGCTGCTGACGCGTGCAGAACGACGCGACGCCGGCGCCGATGTGCACGAGCGGGCCCTCGGGGCCGACGGGAAGGCCGCTCGACACGCTCAGCGCCGTGCCGATAATCTTCACGAGCACGGCGCGCGCGCTCAGAAGCTGAAGGTCGTTTTTGATTGGCCGAGGGAAGACACGTGTCAGTCAAGCGGACGCGCGATTGGTTGATGGCGTCCTCACGTGTCGAAGCGTGAGGCGGATAGCGCGCGAAAGAACGCCTCGAGGAACGGCGTGCACCGCGCCAACGGGGTCGCACGGGGACCGGCGCGAGGAGAACGAACAGAACGCGCCTTGGGGACGTCCACGCCGTTGAGCGTCGCCATCACGAGCGCGACGCCCGTGCCCGTCGCCGCGGGGGCGACGACGACGACGAGCGCGGACGCGAGGAACGCGAGCGACGCGCCGCTCAGCGCGATGGAGAGCCACGCGGGGATGAGCGTGCCGGCGAAGTCGACGCCGGCGGCTTCCGCGTCGGCGAGCGCGAGCGACAGCCCGCGGAGGCGCCAGGTGGTGATGGCGTCGACGGCGGTTTCGATCGAAAACGCGACGGCGCCGACGACGACGCCGATGACGACGGTGATGGTAAACTTGGCGACGCGCGCGGTGTGCCGCCCGGTCTGGCGGAACCTGCGAGCGGTGCGAGGCGGAGTGAGGGTGGGTGGGTGGGAGGGAGGAAGGGAGAGAGGCGTCGTCGTCGGACACCTGAGACCAGGCGCCACGGCGAACGGAACGAGAGCGAAAAAAAGAGTCTCGATCCGCGATCTCGCGCGACGAAAACGCAAACGCGGACGACTTCACGAATGCCACGCCTCGCGGGGGACGGGACCGCGCGCGCGCACCGTTCGTTGTCGATGACTTCGTAGTCCAGGGATTCGAGACGCTGTAACTTTTCGCTCCAGTTGTGCTTCCGACGCGAGCGCGCGTACGCTTCGACGTCGCCGCGGGGCGTAGGGTCCGCGGATCTCGGCGTCAGTGAGCGCGGCGAATGTCGCGGCGCGAGATCGGGGAAGGCGTTTGTGAGATTCGACGACGCGGCGACGCGCGGAGCGCGCGCGGAGGAGGGACGACGGCGCGAGCCTTACCAGTACACGGACTCGTGTCTTCGCACCGGCCCTTGCGGCGGGCGCGGCGCGGACGCGAGCAGAGGCTGTCGCATGACGGCGGGGCGGCGGCGGCGGCGCGCGTGACAGTGCGAAAACGACACCGCGCCGCGGTTCGAATCTCGTCTCGAGAGCTGTCGCAAACCTCGGAAGAGCCAAAAACGCGAGATCGGCGCCGCGGGCGCGGCATTGCGCGCGACACCGCGGCGAGAGACGCGACGCGACGCGGGAAGTTCGATTCCCGTGCCCGTCGTCGTCGTCGGAGCCGTCGGTCGCGCTGAGGCGCGAGCGCTCTCGGCGCCTTCGCGGAGCGCTCCGCGAGCGCGGGGACGATTTGGCAACCCTCCCGTTCGTTCGTCGTTCCGAGCTGAGTGCGACGCGCGAGCTCGACCGCTCGAACGATGAGCGGCGAGCTCTGGTCGCCGATGAACGCGTTCACGTCGGAGGTGCCGCCAAACTACTCCCCCGTCGTCAGCGCGAACGCGGCGAACGGCGAGCAGGCACGTCATCGGCGCCGCTACGCCCGCGTCGCGCGCTTCGCGGCGTTTGGCATTTCTTTCGCACGTCTGACGCGTCCTTCCCCCCTCCATCGCGCAGCCTCAGACGCGTCTTCCGTTTCGAGCGACGAAGCCGAAGCCGCAGGGACACGAGATCGCCGTCGCGGACGACGGCGCGATCGATTGGATCGAGGGGATGAGCGGGAAGAAGTGCGTCGCGCGCGCCGCGCGCGCGTCCCCGCCGTCCCGTCGCGTCGTCGTCCCGGAGGTGCCCAATGCTTTCGTCCGTCGCGTCGACGCGTTCACTTTTCGTCGCTCATCACGCCGCTCCGCTCGCCTCCCCGCCCTTCCGCGCGCGCAGGAGAAAACCACTGTCGACCGCGAACCGCGGCCCGAGCCCGACGGGAACGTGCTACGACATCGTCACCGGCGTCGCCGTCGCGGAGACGAGCGATTCGCTGAGTAAACGCCCGCGGTCGGTCGCGAACGAGAGCCAGGGCAGCGGCGACGTCCCCGCGCCGCCGCCGCTTCGGGGACCGCGGCGCAGCTTCTCGGAGACGCCGTCCTCGGACGAGAAAGCGGCGCTCATCGACGCGTATCTCGCGGGTGAGCAGTACGTCGAAGCCGTGGAGACGTGGGAAAACATAGGGAGCAAGGAGTGGGCGGAGGCGGAGGCGGCGAGACGAGCCGCGAGCGTAGGCGCGACGGCGACGGCGACGGCGACGGCGACGGTCGTCGCCCCGACGTCGGCGGCGGCGACGGCGATGGACGATAAGAAAACAACTGGCGTCGTCGCGGGGCCGCACCACGCCGCCGTCGCGGAGCTCCTGAACGGCGACTTCGACATCGACGAGGCGATGTCGCCGATCGGATGCAAAGCCGCGCCGCTTCGACCGGCGCGGGGGACGGGGACGGCGCCGGGAGGAGGGCGAGCGCGCGGCTTCGTCGCCGCCGCCGTGGCGGCGGCGGCGGCGGCCCCGCACGGCGCGCGCGAGAGCGTCCTCGCGCCGCGGTATTTGTCCTACGGCGCGGGGCGAGAGAGCGCGAGCGCGGGCGGCGCGGGGTCGACGCCGTCGCCTCGAGAGGCGTCGTCGCTCGCGCCGTCGGCGAGGACGACCGCGCCGCCGGCGCCTCCGCCGCCGCGTCATCGTCCTCCTCCCCATCCCCCTCCCGATGCGGAGACGTCGATGACGTCGCAGGGGCTCCCCGAGCCGGTCGTGGAGTATTACCGCGACGAGAAGAACATCACGAGGTTGCACGCGTGGCAGGCGGAGTGCCTCTCGACGCCGGGCGTGTCCGACGGCGGCAAGAACCTGGTGTACTGCGCGCCCACGAGCGGAGGGAAGTCGATCGTCGCGGATATACTTCTCATGAAACGCCTCGTCGCTGACGGTTTCGGCGGGAAGCGTCGCGAGAAGAACGCCGTCGCCGCCGACCGCGGCGGCAACCTCGCGATCATCGTCCTCCCGTTTATCTCCCTGTGCGACGAACGCGCGAACGAGCTCGCGAAACTCCTGAAGTTGATACACGTCGACGTGAAGCGGTTCTACGGCGGCAGAGGCGGCGCGCTGCCGCCGCGAGACTCGAAAGAGCGCGTCCTCCTCGTGTGCACCCCGGAGAAGGCGAACGACGTCGTCTCGAAACTCATCGAGGACGACCGCGTGCGCGACCTCGCCGCCGTCGTCGTGGACGAGCTGCACATGGTCCAAGACGAATCCCGCGGCAGCACGCTGGAACTGATGCTCACGAAGCTCCTGTTCGCGTCGTCGAAAGCCGCGGCGGCGGCGATCGCGGCGGAGAACGTGAGCCCGAGCTCGGACGGCGGCGACGGCGGGAAGGGCGCGGGATCGAGAGAGCCGCTGAGCGCGAGCTGCCGCGGGAGTAAATCCGCGGCGGCGGCGGCGGCGGCGGCGAAGCGAACGCCGCAGATCATCGGCATGAGCGCGACGCTGCCGAACGTCGACGGCCTCGCGAAGTGGCTCGACGACGCCGCGCTGTACGTCACGGACTACAGGCCCGTCGCGCTGCGGTTGTCGATCAAGCTCGGAAGCGACGTGTATCCTTTACCGAGTCGCGAGGAGGAGGTGGAGGACGGCGAAGACGACGACGTCTTGAGCGAGCGAAGGAAAGTATCGCTGAAGGACGGCGACGACGCGTCGCACGTCGCGCAGCTCGCGCAGGAGACGATGGACCGCGGCGCCGTCGGCGGTGGCGTCATCGTGTTCTGCAGCGCGAAGTTTCAGTGCGAGGTCATGGCGCGGATGCTCTCGAAGAAGCTGCGGGTCGACGCGGACGCGCGCGCTTCCGACGGGCTCGATCGAATTTCCGCGTCGTTGCGAAACGTCAACCCCAACGCGACAGACACCGCGAACCGTCCGGCGCTCGCGACGACGGTCGCAAACGGCGTCGCGTGGCACCACGCCGCGCTACACGCGGAGGAGAAGCGGCTGGTCGAGGACGGGTTCCGATCGGGCGCGATCAGAGTGATTTGCTGCACGTCCACGATGGCCGCCGGGGTGAACCTCCCGGCGTCGCGCGTGATCATCGCGCACCCGTACATTTACCGCCAGAAGCCCGCGCGGCACGCGCTGTTGTCCTCGCGCGACTTGAAGCAAGCCGCGGGGCGCGCGGGGAGAGCCGGACTCGCGGACCGCGGCGAGGCGTTCGTTGTCGTGCCAGAGCCGAGCGAGATCGATTGCGACTTTGCCGCCGGCGGCGGCGGCGGCGGCGGCGGCGGGAAATCGAAAGCAAAGTCCAAAGCCGCGCTCGCGCGCGAGCTCGCGCGGCGACTCCTCTCCGAAGGCGACGCGCTGTCGTCCACGATCGCGGGCGAGCGCATGCGACGCGTCATGCTCGAAGCGCTCGCGGGAGGGCTCGTGAAATCCGCGCGCGACGTGCAGTGCTACATTCAGTGCACGCTTTTAAACGCGTTGAACGATTTCCAAGAAGTCACCGCGCGCGGCGCGAAGGACGCGCTCGCGTGGCTCGCGCAGAGAGGGTTCATGTCCTGGAACGAGAAGACGGCGGAGTACACGCCGTCTCCGCTCGGGCGCGCCGCTGCCGCGGGCCGGTTCGAGCCGGACGAGGCCGCCGCGGTCGTGGACGTCGTCAAACGCGCGCGTCGGGGGTTAAACCTCGAGAGCGACTTGCACTTGCTGTTTCTGTGCGTTCCGCCGGACCCGCCCGCGCCGATGGACGTCGACGCGGACGGCGGCGGCGGCGGCGCGAGAGCGGCGAAGGACGATCCGCTGTCTTCCGCGTCGATCGTCGCGGCGAGGAATAAGCCCGTGGCGCCTCCGAAGACGGACACGACGTGTCGGCTGAACCCCACGGCGTTCGTCTCCGTGTACGATAACCTCACGGAGCACGAGCACGACGTCGCGACGAGATGCGGCGTGCTGGACTCCTACGCGAGGCAACTGAAGATGAGCAAGCGCGATAAGACGCCCGAAGACCGAGCGTCGCGCCGCGTCTGTCACCGCTTCATGAAAGCGTTGCAGCTGAGAGACCTCGTCGCCGAACGCGACGTCGCGGACATCGCGCGCGCGTTTTCGGAAAATGGCAAAGACGCGAACGTGAACGGCTTCGCTTCGTACCTCGCGCAGCTGCAAGAGCAGGCCGTGCGGTACGCCGGGCAGGTCGCGGCGCTGTGCGGGCCCATGGGCTGGGGCGACGTGGAGGTTTTACTCGCCCGCCTTCAAGATCGAATCGCCGCCGGCGCGCGCGAGGAAATCGTGAGCCTCACCCAAATTCCGATGATAAGCGCCGGGAGAGCGCGCGCGCTGTACAACGCCGGCTACCGCTCCCCCGAGGCGATCCTCCGTCTGGACCAGAAGAAGCTCGCCGGCGTGCTGAAACAGTGCCGCGGCGCGCGCGGCGGGGAGATGAAGGCCGCGGCGATCATCTTACGAGGCGCGCGGGCGTTGTGCGCGGAGGCTCGTCGACTCGCGAGGGAAGAGTCCGAGGCGAAGCTAAAGGAGCTCGAGGCGTTGCCTGCGATCGACGCCGACGCCGACGCCGACGCGGCCGTGGACGACGACGACGACGCGGAGGCGGAGGAGGCGATGCGAGAGGTTGACGTCGCGGACCTCCTTCGGTCCGCGTCGTCGTTTGATCTCGAACGCGCGCGCGGATGCGTCGTCGTGCGCGACGCCGTCGCCGTCGACGCGTTGCACGCGCGCTGGTCTTCCTCGGAGTTTTACGCGTTCGTGCTTCAGCCGAGCGCGAAGCGCGATGCCCCGCCGGTCGGGATCGCGCTGTCGTTTCCTTTCAACCCGCTCGCGGTGTTCTACGCGCCGATCGTGCACGGCGCCGGCGGCGGCGGCGCCACGCGCGGGCTGCCGTGGACGCGCGTGCGCGACGTCCTCTCGCGCTCGGGCGTCGGGAAAGTCACCGTGGATTTAAAGCCGCAGCTTCGCGCGATGGGCGCGGGCGCGACGATCGCGGCGCCGGTCGTGGACGTGAAGATCGCCGCGTGGGTGTTACATCCCGACGAGGAGCTCCTTAAGTATTCTTCTCAGACCGGGTGGGATGCCCTGAACGCGGTCGACCCCGATCGCGCGCGCGGGCCGTGCGCGGGGATGTTGGAACGGTTCGCCGGCGACGTCGACGCGGATGCGATTCGCGCGGCGTCCAAGTGGCGGGGGCCGAGGGCGACCGCGGACGGCGTCAACGCCGGCGGCGCGAACGCGGCGTTCGCCGTCGCGTCCGCGCTCTCGCTCGACGCGCTCGTGCGCGCGAAGCTCGCGGACCCGCGCGCGCCGAGCGGGCTCGAGGACGCGTTACGCGCGATCGAGATGCCGCTCGTCCCGGTGTTGGCGTCGATGGAGCGCGCGGGCGTCGCGTTCGCGCCGGCGACGCTCTCGCGGCAGCTGCGTCGCGCGACGAAACGCGTGCGCGAGATCGAGACCGAGGCGGTCGCCGTCGTCGCGACGCACTTCGCGTGCCGCCACCCCGGGATGGCGCCGCCGGAGTTTAACCTCGCGAGCTCGGACGACGTCGCGCGCGTGCTGTTCGACGCGCCGCCGGCGGGCCTGGGCGCCGAGCCGCCGCGCGGCGCCAAGCCGACGGCGGCGCGCGGACGGCGGAGCACGCGCCAGGACGATTTACTCGCGCTCGTTCGCGAGCAGGGGGGACCCATCGCGGCGTTCCCGAAGCTCGTGCTCGAGCATCGGTCCCTGCGCAAGCTTCTCGACGAGGCGAACGAGTTTGGACGGCTCGCGAAGAGCGAGCTCGGCGGCGACGCGGCGGCGGCGGCGGACGAATCCGTCACGATTCGTCTCCGCGGCGTCATCCATCAGACGAACACCGGGACCGGGCGCCTCGCGATGGAGGACCCAAACTTACAGTGCGTCCCGCGGCCGAGGGAGTTCGCGCTGTCTCGCGCGTACCCCGAGCGTCTCAGCGCGAGCGGGCGCGTGAGCCCCGGGACGGACGCCGGAGCGGAGGAGACGCTCGCGATTCGAAACGCGTTTCGAGCGCCTCGCGGGAAGAAGCTCATCGCGTTCGATTACAAGCAGATCGAGCTCAGGGTCATCGCGCACCTTTCTTGCGACCGCGGGTTGATCGCCGCGCTGTGCGTGCGAAGCGTGGATCCGTTCAAGGTGATCGCCGCGCGATGGAAAGGCGACGGGACGACGCCGAAGAACGTGTCGGACGAGGACCGAGCCAAGGCGAAGGAGCTGTGTTACGGGATTTGCTACGGCGCCGGCGTCGGGAGATACCAGCAAGCGATGGGGGTGACCGAGCTCGAGGCGCGCGCCGCGATCGAGGACTTCAAGCGCTCGCTCCCCGGGGTCGAGCGCTGGAAGTCCGCGCTCGTGAAGGACGCGCGCGAGCGGACGCCGCCGCACGTTCGGACGATCGCCGGGCGATGTCGTTTTTTGCCGTCGCTGAACGCGACGGGCGCGGGCGGGGAAATCCGAGCCGCGGACGAGCGCAAGGCGATAAACACCGCGTGCCAAGGCTCCGCGGCGGACATCGTGAAGCGGGTCATGATCGAGCTGCACGCGAAGCTCACGAGCGGCGGCGGCGCCGACGACGACGACGAGTGGGCGCCGTTGCGAGAAGTGGACGCGTGCGAGATGGTGTTACAGGTGCACGACGAGCTTCTGTTTGAGGTGGACGAGCGCAAGGTTGACGTCGCGGTGCGCGCCATCAGAGGCGTGATGGAGCGCGCGCGCGAGGTGCACGACATGAAGGTGCCGCTGCCCGTGCGCGTCAGCGTCGGGGACGACTGGGGGCGACTCCGGGAGGTGAACGGATGAGAGGAGGTCGGAACGACTTTTCCGAGCGCAGTTAGCAGTATGTAGAGCATATATTCGACTCCGTCGGGGTCTTAAATTACCTTCGTACTTAAGCTAGACACTAGCTAGTGTTGCAGTGCAACGACGACCGACCGACCGTCCGACCGTCGTCACACCTGCTTGATCTTGCACTCCGCGACGAGGGGGAACTTCCCCTTGATGGACGACGCGATGGACTGCGCCAACGCCACCGGCCCCGAAAACTCCAACACCAACGCTCTCTCTGACTCGATCACCTCCAACAGCTTCACGCTCCCGCCGTAGTTGTGAATCGCCCCCGCGAGCTTCTCCAGGTGCGCCTCCACCGCCTCCTTCGACAGCGTCAGCGCGCTCCCGGGCTCGTCGCTGTCCAAGTTCACCACCTCCTTCACGTTCTCTCCGCCGAAGACTCGTCGAAGCGTCTTCTCGATGCCCCCCTTCAGCGTCGCCGTCGACGACGAGCACGATCCGCACGCGCCGGACATTCGCACGGCGACGACGCCGTCCTCGATCCCGACGACGGCCACGTTCCCGCCGTCCGCGATGAGGTACGGCCGGACTTCGTCCAGCGCTTTGTCCACGTTCTCCACGGTGAGCGGCAGAAGCTCACGGTTCGGATCGAGCGCCTCCTCCTCCTCCGCGTCGGCGCCCGCCGCCTCCGCCGCGTACGGGCTGATGACCTCGCCGTCCGCGCCCACGGACGGCGTCCCGGCCTCGTTGGCCTTCGCTTCCGCCGGCGCCGGCTTCTCCTCGTTCTCCCAGCTCTCCGCGGGCGTCAGCGTCCACCTCGCGGCGCCCGCGGCTTGGTTCCCGACGGGTATCTCCGTCTCCGCGCCGCCGCGCGAGACGACCCACTCGCCGATCCACCGATCTTGCTCCGCGCGCAGGTTCGCGCGCGTCGCCGTCGCCTTGTTCGCGAACGCGGCGACGCGCACCTTGCTCGCGGCGTCGTCGCCCTGACGCTCCAGGTGCGAGCGCACCGCGCGCGACGCGTCCTTGGCGTATCCGACGTATCGCATGACGTCGTCGGCGCCGTAGATTGCGTACACGCTCGCGACCGCGGGGTCGCCGTCGCGCGCTTCGAGCCACGCGCGGAGAGGGACGATCGCGGTGCCGTCGTCCGGCGGGCCGGAGCGTATCGCGTGCACGGTCTCCGCGTCCACCGCGGCGGCGGTGGAGGAGGAGGAGGACGACGACGACGCGCGCGGCGGCGCGACGGGAGGGAGGGTTCGAGAGCGGCGCGGGGTCGCCCCGCCGGACGGCGCGGCGACGCGCCGCGCGGTCGACGCGCTCGGCGGTGCGGCGCGGTGAAGCGCGCGCGCGGCGGCGACGGCGACGGCGTGCGACGGCATCGTTCTCGCGGTCGTGGAGCGAGCCTGTCGGCTGCGGCCGCGGGTGTGATGAGACGGCGCGCCTCACCCACCGATGCCCTCTCTTCCTGTCTCGCGAAACCCCGAGCCGCGACCGACCGACCGCGCTTCGGCGAGCGGCCTGATGAAGGGCACACGCCTCTGGTGACGCGAACACACGCGCCGGCGCGTCCCGTTCCCGCGTCGCGGTCGTCGCGCTTCGCGCCCGCGCCTTCCACTCCTCTCGCGCGCGACGTTCGCGCGCTCGAACGCGCGATCCGCCGTCGAGAGCCCGCGATCGCGCGTCGATCTCGCGCGTCCGACGTTTCGCGAATCGCGCCCGGTCGTCGTCGTCGCGCCGCGGCTTTTTCTGGCTAGATTAGATCGTCACGATGGCGGCCCTCCCGGACGGCACGGTCGTGGACGACGTGTGGAAAGCGTGCGCGTACGGGGACATGGCGAAGCTGCGGCAGTACGTCGCGGAGGATCCGACGCTCGTCAACGCTCCGGACAAGACCGGGTGCGCCCCCGCGCGCGCTCCCCTCCGCGCGGCGATCGACCGACCGATCGATCGATCGCGAAACCGTCTTCACACTGGTCCCCATACGACCCCGTCGCCGTGGTGAACGCCGATCCTTAAGGACTTTCGCCGTCCTCTCTCTCCGCTAATCGATCTGAAACACTCCGTCTTCTCCCTCCTCGCGATCTGACGCGCCCCTCCCCCCATCCCTCTCTCTCCTCAGGTTCGTCCCGCTGCAATGGGCGGCGCTGAACAACCGCGTCGCCGCGGCGGCGTTTCTCATCGAGAAGGGCGCCGCGGTGAACGCGACGGACGGCGAGTCGCAGACGGCGATGCACTGGGCGTGCGTCCGAGGCTCTCTCCCCACGGCGGAGTGCCTCCTTCGCAACGGCGCGCGCCTCGATATCCTCGACAGCCGCGGGTACACGCCCACGCACGTCGCCGCGCAGTACGGCCACACCGGCATGATCTACCACTTCAAGACGCGGTGGGACGCGGACGTGGACGCGGCGGACGGAGACGGGCGGACGCCGCTGCACTGGGCCGCGTATAAAGGCGCGTTCTCCTTCACACTGGTCCCCATACGACCCCGTCGCCGTGGTGAACGCCGATCCTTAAGGACTTTCGCCGTCCTCTCTCTCCGCCCAGGGTCCCTCGCTTTCAATCCCGACACACCTCGACGCCTTTGAACGCCAACTGACGCCTTTGAACTCCACCCCGACATGTCTCGCTTTGTATGCACCCTCGACCCTAAAGGCTTCCCCGACGCGGTGAAGCTCCTGCTCTTCTGCGAGGCGGACGTCATGAAGCAAGACTCGGAGGGGTGCACGCCGCTGCACTGGGCGGCGATCCGCGGCAAGGCGGAGGCGGCGCACACGCTCGCGCAGGCGGGCGGCGTCGCGGTGCTGAGCGCGACGGACGCCGACGGCAACACGCCGCCGCAGCTGGCGACGGATAAAGGGCACGCGGGGCTCGGTGGGTTCCTCGCGAAGACGCGGAGCAGGCTGACGAACAAGAAGGGGAAGTTCTGGCGCGAGAAGGGCATGGCTGTCGCGTGCTTCGCACTCATCGTGGGGTTGGTGCTGACGTTCGCGACGCGGGTGATGTTAGCCCCGGGGTTGCCGCCGCTGACGGGCGCGCCGTATTTTTGGTCGCTCTGCGTGATCGCGCTCGCGTCGTACGGTTTATACGTCATGTACAAGGTGTCGTACTGCGACCCGGGGTTCGTGAAGATCGGGCACGTACCCGCGGGGATGATGCGCGAGCTCGACGCGAGCGGGGGCTGGCGCGAGGACGGCTCTAGAGCGGAGCTGACCCCGGAGACGCGGCGGTTGCATCACCCGGAGCTGAAAGCGGGCAACTGGAGCGCGCTGTGCACGACGTGTAAGATCGTCAAGCCGTGGGGCGTGAAGCACTGCTCGACGACGAACCGGTGCGTGTACCGGTTCGATCACTACTGTCCGTGGATGGGGAACGTCATCGGGAAGAAGAATCACAGAGACTTTCTGATCTTCCTGTGCCTCGAGAACGCGGCTATGGCCATCTCGTTTTGCGTCGCGCTCGGCCGACTCAACGCCGTCGGTCCTCCGATGGCGTGGTGGACGCACGCGTGGATCGTCATCTTCCTCATCTGGGACGCGTGCGTCTTACTCCCCGTGCTCGGCCTCGCCGCGGCGCAGACGCATCAGGCGATGGAGAACATCACGACGAACGAGCTCGCGAACGCGCACCGGTACGCGTATTTGCGGGACGAGCACGGGAAGTTTCGCAACCCGTTCGACCGCGGGAGCAAGCTCAAGAATCTCGCGGGGTTCTGCGCGCAGCGGAACGACGAGGAGAAGACGCAGGCGCGGTGGGCGATGAATAAGTCGGAGATGGAGGGGTTGATCGGGGGTGGGGGGCGCGGCGGAGGGGACAGCATGGTGTGAAGCGAGCGAGAGAGCCGGCGGCGCGCTACTAGCTAGTCGTCTTCGAACGCGGCCTTTTACCTTGTGACAATTACCTTCGTAATTTTTTGGAATTGCGATTTATGGCGCGAAATGCGCGGTCGAACGCAGCGATACACTCGTATGCGCCGCGGTCAGGAAAACGCGAAAATATCGGTGGAAGAGATCCGTTGCCGCGCGACCAAGTGGCCGTGCGGACCAATCACGCGAACGCAGTGGCGACCCGTCATCACGCTCCTTTGCAAAAAAGAGCATCGACCGACGCGCAGTCGCTCGCGCGCGCCCGGGGAAGGCGCACGGCTCGCACGCGCGCGCGGAGGCACGTCGCGTTCAGACTCGACGCGCGATCGGACTCGGGGGCAGACGCGCGAGCGCGCGGACGCGAGCGGAAGCGTCGTCGCGGCGCGTCGGTATTCAAACGACACCGCGGAGCGTCGTTTGACTTTTGCCAGATCTTCGCGCGCGGCGAAAGGACGGACACGCGCGGTCCGCGATGCCGTCGCAGCTCGGCGTGAACGCGCTCGCGACGGGG